>Ga0207433_10002013_pt1 | contig 42477 bp, 47 predicted proteins | sample YelNatPaOPGAMG01_FD_187559 | JGI IMG/M metagenome (GOLD analysis project Ga0207433, IMG submission 187559) | Hot spring thermophilic microbial communities from Obsidian Pool, Yellowstone National Park, USA - OP-RAMG-01 (SPAdes) (version 3) | ecosystem: Environmental > Aquatic > Thermal springs...
TGCTTGTTGGAACCAATTCATTCCTTGGGGAGTTGAAATAAGCAAAACTTCTCCTTTTTTGTCAGTTAAAGTTGGTCTTAATGCTTCATTCCAAACTTGTTCTGGAACCCTTGATGCTTCATCAATAATTAAAAAATTAAGTCCTTCTCCAAGCAAACTTACAGGATTATCTGCAGATTTGCATTTCAAGATTGAACCATTGGCCAGCTCAATAGACAAATCTGCTTCACTGCTTTTCTTAACCCATTTTGTCAAGTGATGGTGAAAACCCCAAAATACCTCTCTAAAAACTTTTTTTGTTAATTCGTAAGTTGGGGCTACAATCCAAAACATTTGATTGGGTTTTATCATCCAAGCCATACATTCTCTGCTTGCCAATAAACTTTTTCCAAACCTTCTACCTGCAACAACTATTCTGAACCTCTTATTAGAATTATGAACTTCTAATTGGGCTTGATGTGGTTTATATTTTCCATCTTCAAAAAATTTCAATTTATTGAACTTCTTCATAATACCACCTCTCAAGGTCTTTTTTCAATTCAATATCCAGATTGAGATTGTATTGTTTAGTTCCGTGAATGGTCTTTCTTGCTTCACAATATAGTTTCACTAATTCCATCTGTAATTTCGGGTGTAAATTATCCCAGTTATGCCCTATTCTTTCTATCAAATCAAATATTTTCAAAGAGGATAATTCAGGATTTTGAGCAAGTTCCCGAACCATAATGGAAAACTTCTTTGCATACTTGCCGTGCTTTAAGTTTTTCGTAATATTTGCAAGAGTTTTCTTTTCAGATTTAGCCAAGCCACCTTTTCTGGCTATCTCTTTCCTTTCTTCTGGCGTTCTTTCTTTCAAATTTATCAGGTCTTGTTCTGTCATTTTGTGTTGTTTGAACTATTGTTAGAAATTTCATCGGGCTTGTTTGATTTAAAGAGCCTGATTTTTTCTTTTGCCTTGACAACATTAACTATTACCTCTACTCCTCTGCCCAATCTTCTCTTTTCTATAATCAAATTAAGCCGCTTTAAGGCCCTGCCAAACCATTTTGCAGTAATGGTATGATATTGTTCATCCTCCTCTTGCATATAGTCCTTGAACTGTCTTGTCAATTCAGTTATAGAAGTAAAATCTAATGTTTGTTGCATATTGGATATAAACTCAATGAGTGCGACATCTCTGCTTTCAACTAAATCCTCGCTTTTCTTAACAGATACGATGCTTTTTGCAGTTTCTATGATTTTATCCAGAAATTCTTCCCCCATTAAAGAGGCAATGACAAATAAAGGAAAAAATAGTTCAAGATGACGTGCTTTGATATCGCTTCCGTATATCTTTTCAAATATCTTGAGTTTGTCTGGTGTAATTTGTGTAGGAAGTGTAGTTTGTGTTGTTTCAGGAGAGCACATAAATCCTACATAATCATTCCATTCAGAGATTATATTTTTTGAGGACACTAACTGCATTAACTTCACTAAGTTCACAGATAGTTGCTCCTTTATTGCCTGTATCTCTTTATCTTTATCAAAGTCCTCAATAAGTCTGTTAATTCTGTCATCTGTAGTCCTTTCTTGTATTATTGTGATGCACCTATCAGAAAGCACATTATCCATTCCGTTTATGTTGGCCATTACAATGGGGGCATACACTTCAAACTCTTCAACTCCCATACTCTCTTGCCCTTTGGTCTTGACTTTTTTCATTCTTGCCACCTTAACGCCCTTCTTGTAGGCCGAGTTAAGTAAGGTCCTTAATGTGGTCTTCTCTTTTGCCACCACATTCTCAAATTCATCAATACCTAATGTAGAACCTTTTGCCGTTCTGAATAGAACTGCGTCAGTTAAGTCCATAACCAAGCGACCATTATAAGAAAGGCAAATAATCAACTTGATAGTTCTTGATTTTCCACTTCCCTTCATCGCATTAAAGAATAAGTAAGGATACGAAGAAAATACGGAGTGTGTGTATGTTCCTATTATCCATAAGGAAATGAGACTATAATTTTCTTCTGAAGTGTCAATATATTTTCTTAATATCTTTTTAATCCTCAAAAAACTGTCTTGCGTAAGCCTTATTGTATTCCTGCTTATTGCTTTGCTAATCGCACTAACGGGATTAAATCCGATTACTTCCTCAACTAAAATCTTATTCTTTCCAGTTTTCCAGTGAGGGCAATTTTCAAGTGCTATCATCGTTCTTTCTGTTGCCTTTTGTTTATCGCCATTATAGATTTCAATTACCTCTTTCTTATTCTCTTTATCAACTGGTTCATCAAAGAATAGGTGGATATGATAACCACGACTACCCGTAGAATATGCTGAATAGAATTCAAAGTCTATCTTTATTTGCTCTAAGGTCCCTTGAAATTGCTCTGATTCCTCTATGTCAATTACAATTTCATTGGGCAAGATTGTCCTATTATTGGCCCTTTCAATAAATTTTTCATCTGCTTGTGCATCAATATGTTTTATCCATTTACTATTCGGGCCCTCTGGTTGTAAATAAGCCAACTCAAGGTTTCCTCTCTGTTTATCAAAATCATAATGCAGTTTGTCTAACCAAGACTTTTTGTCCATTTTTTACCTCCTTAATTAAAGTAATTATCTCGTTCAGTTTTTGATAGGTCGCCAAATCGCTTCTTAATAACAAATCTCTTATCATCGCAGAACGAGTGTTATACCCTAAGGCATTCTTCTTATTGTCAATTATCTCTATCTGTTTAGAATTGACTTTAAATTGGATAATTACATTATTTTTTATACGAGTGCCTTCATATGCTTTCATCTTCGGCCACCTCGCCCATATTTTTAATACAATTTAATTTCAGAATTGTTTGTTTAGCAATTAACTGACTTGAAATATCTCCCTCAACAAAAATATGGGCTTTGGTTTCACTTTTTAATATCCCTCTTGCAAAATGAGGTTTGCCTAAGTCATTGTAAATTACCTTGACTTCCTTTCCAATCAGTTTTTGTAAATTCTCGCCTTGTTCTTGAGCCATCCTTTATTGATGAAATCAGATAACTTAAAAATAATTAGAGGTGAATTTACCAAAATGGTAAACTATATAAAAATTGGAGATTAACAGAAGTTATGCGAGTTACGAGTCAAGAACTGTCAAGTATCAAAGAATTTTATAAAAGCATAAGACCTGAAGAAATGAATCTTTTGATAAAACTTATGCAAAAAAGAAAAAGAATGCTAAAAACTGCAGAAATAGAGGAGATATACTCAAAAACATCTGCAAATAGGCATCTTTCAAGACTACAGAAGAAAGGATTTGTATACAAAATCAAAAATGGGGAGTATTTTATTCCCAGAAGATTATTCCTTGAAAAGCCTGCTGAAGGATTAGCAGAAGAATATCAAAAATATCAAAAGATTAAAGAAATGCAAGAAAAAGCCGAAAATCTTAGAAAGCAAAAAATATCTCTAAAAGAGACCCTAAAAGATATTGGAAATAATGAAAGTTATTTTTTTCCAAATAAAAAGACTTTGAAGAATAAAGCAATAAGAATTTACAACAGCGATGAAAGTCTAAAGAATAAAATAAAGAAGATTGATAAACTGGATGACCAAGCCCGTAAAGAGTTTTGGAAAGTAATAAATGAGCATGACAAAAAGGCTAAAAATACACCTAAACGCACAAAATCCAAAGGAAAATAGTGCGGGGATGCATATCAGCGACGAAAATTATATAAAGAACGGCACCCTAAAGATAGTAATTGAGGATTTGGAAAAAGACCGTTCAGGACACGCAAGTTTTGATGGTTTTTAGCCAAATTTCAAGGTTCAGAAAACGCAAAGCGTTTGTTTGAAAGCTACAAAGTAAGTCCAGAAAAGGTTAAATTTACCGACGATAAACCTATAAAGCAAGGTTCCATAAAAAGTATATGATACTGGAAATTATCCTTGCTTTATTACTTGGCATTCTCGCAGGAACTATAACAGGCTTAACTCCTGGAATTCACATAAATCTGATATCCTCTTTAATCCTAGCGTTATACACAACAACGTTCTTAGAAAATTTCTCTTTACCTCTAGTTATATTTGTAATTTCCTTGTCAATAACTCACACTTTCGTTGATTTTATACCAAGTATTTTTTTAGGAGCTCCAGACGAAACCTCTTTTCTTTCTGTTCTTCCAGGACACGAACTTTTATTAGAAGGAAAAGGATACGAAGCTTTAGTTTACACTCTCTATGGAGGACTAACTGCTTTATTAATAATCTTATTCACAACACCAATTTTCATATTTTTTCTTCCAAAAATTTATCCATATGCTCTAAATATAATGCCTTGGATATTGATAGTTTTTTCTCTATATCTAATTTCAACAGAAAAGAACACAAAAAAAATTCTATTTGCAATTATTTTTTTCCTAGCAAGCGGATTTTTGGGAATCGTTGTTCTAGATTTAGCAGAAATAAAACCTAATTTCAACGAACCTTTACTTCCACTTTTCAGTGGATTATTCGGAGCAAGCAACTTAATTATTAGTATAAACAAAAAAACTAAAATACCAAAACAAGAAATTAAACCAATAAAAAAGATAAACATTCAAAAAAAATCTTTTTTAGAATCAACTCTTATTTCTACAATAGTTTCCCCATTAACAGCATTCCTTCCAGGCTTAGGAGCAAGTCAAGCAGCAGTTATAGGAACAGAACTTTCAGGAAAAACATCAAAACAAAATTTCTTATTTTTAGTAGGAGCGATAAACATAATTGTTATGGGATTATCTTTCATAGGTTTATACAGCATAAACAAGACAAGAACAGGATCTGCTTTAGCTGTAAAAAAATTAATTTCAGTTTTAACTTTCGAACATCTTTTAATAATTTTAACTATAATAACTTTGTCAGGAACTCTCTCATTTTTCTTATCTCTATCAATAGGAAAAATAATATCCAAAAAAATCAACACCATAAATTATTCTAAAATATCCATAATTGTTTTAATGATTCTAACATTTTTCATAATCCTCCTAACAAAATACTTAGGACTTATAATTTTTATAACTTCAACTTCCCTAGGAATCTGCTGCATTTTAATTGGAGTAAAAAGAAGTAACCTAATGGGTTGTCTTCTACTACCAACGATACTATTTTACTTGTTTTAAATTTTTGTTCAATCAAACCACTTATTTATATTTTCTTGTTTATCTTTTTCTTTACCAAATATGCTTTCTATGTATCTTTTTGTTAATTCTAAGTCTTGTTTAGTATAATCCGGAACTTTATAGTTTTTAACTAAAAAAGAAGATAACTCCAAATATTTAATAATGCTCCCATAGGCTATAGTGAAAATAATTTTACCATTACAATTAGAACACTTTCCATTTAAAGGAGGTCTTCTAAAGATAGTGTTACACGTGCTACATCTAAAATTTTGCTGAGTAAACTTTCTCAGATTACCTTTTAAATCTTTCATAAAATGTCTATCTATTACTAACCTAGCAACATCTCCTTGATCGACACTTCTTAGTTTTTCGCATAACTCCATCTGTCTATTAACTTTCTCTTTCATATCTGGAAAAGTTTTATAAGAACTGCATACAGCTCCTTCGTTTAGATTCTCACTATAATGTGTAAAACCCATATCTCTAAAAGGATCTTTACCTAAAGCTATCCTTTCCTTAACTTTTTCTATATTAACCTGACTTGAATGCAATTTCCTCTCTGCACTTTCGTATAATTCCAAAGGATATTTATAAACGAGTTCAAAATCTAAAATCTGATCATCAACTTCTCTAACATCTATTTTTCCATTTAACACCAAAGGAGCATCTTGAGTTCCACCTCTATGAAAAGGTAAAAATTTTTTTGAAAAGTTTATTAAGACATCCAACAACAACATCACAGCTATTTCATCACCATCACAATCTCTTCTTACAGCTGCATGTAAATAAGGACTTGCTAAGATACCTTGAACTTTCGAAAAACCTATAATCCTACATATGACCCCTCCGCAGTTATGCGGTGCCATACACACACCAAGCTTACCTACTAAATCTTCTCTTGATTTTATTTTATAGAATTTTTCTAAACCATAAAACTTTTCTAACAATTCATCAATAAAGTTTGCTATATTAATAAAAACTTCATCAGCTCTTTCATCTCCGGATTTAGAATTACACGGAAGAATTATATCATGAGGTTTTAACTCTAAAATCTGATCATCGTTCACAAGCTCAGCTCCTAAATAATCTTTATTATAACCAAGTTCTCTTAATTTCTCTATTGTTACTTCTATTTCTTTTGGTTTGAAATGTGTAAGAGGAAGCTCTGTTGCATCATATCTTACAGTCCCATCTTTATTAACTGTCAAACCATATTTTGCTCTCAGAATACCTTTAACCAAATTTTCTATTTCATGATTTTCAGAACTAGTTCCTCTGACTCCTTTAATCAAATTTGGAACATCTGTTCTTAAATATCCTAATTTCTCTCTTGCTTTTTCAAAATAATATTTTATATCTATTTTTGTGTTTTTGAAATTTTCCCCAACACCATGAATTTTACATTTTTCTCCTTCTATCTCTTTGGAACAAATCCTACAAAAATATTTTTTCTTAGTTTCTTTTCCACAGTTTTCACACGATTTATAAATAGTTTCTTTCTCACAATTTTCGCAATAGTTAAAAGGAAAATCTCCTTTTATGTATCCTAAGTTAAAAGCATCGTTTACACTTCTAAATCTTCCACCTTCTTCTCCTACAGGAAAAAGAACATTAGGACTTCCTGTTAATTTTCTTAATTTCGCTTTTTCAGGTCTACCCATCCTTGCGCCTATAAACTCCCCAGCCTTGTCTTTAATCTTGTATTTTGATAATTTATTAACAACCTCAATAACACTGTTTTCATTCTTAAAATCAAAATTTATAAAAAAATCACTTTTTTCAGAATCCTCGTTTAAAAAATCAAGAGAAAATCCCAAATTAACCAACAACGCTTTTGTGTTTTTTTCATTTAAGATCACGTTCTCTATACCTAAATCATGTTCAACTCCTAACAATTCCAATGCCCTTTTTCCTACTTTAAATCTCTCTTTTTCTGAACTGTTGTAAGGAAACAACAATTTTCCTTTAACAATTTTTGAATGCTGCAACCAATCTAAAAAACCAAGAAACTCATCATAACTTATTTGAGTCCAATAAAAAATATAACTAGGATGCAAAGGAATACCAAATCTCTCAGAAATCTCTAAAGCCTCCTCTAAACTTATATCATAAAAATTTTCAACTTTTCCACCAGCTTTTTCTAACTCCAAATTCCACCACTCTTCGACATAACCAGGTTTAATCAAAACAGAATTCCTATTTATAACATCACCCAATGGAAAAAGTATATCTCCAAGATACAATATTTCTTTTACTTCTTGATAGATTCTTTTAGCTTCCTCATAATCATTTATTTTTTTAACACTTCCATTTTTTAATTTCACAATAGGGCCTTCAATGGAACTACACGGAGTAACAACACAACCTTTAGAAGGTTTTTCTAATTTTAGTTGTGTTCCTGTAGCTATGAAATCATTAGTTATTCCCATCAAAGCAGGGTGTATACTAGTAGCAGAAAAACCAGACAACCTACTTCTTCCATATCTAAATCTTAAACCTTTTCCAGGATGACCCAAAACAGGCCTACCAGCAACAAGATCTTTTATATAGGTAGGAGTCTCGTCTGTTTCTCCTTTTTCTTTTTTTTCTTTCAAAACAACAAACTCCTCTAGCCATTCCCAATCTTTTATTAAAAAACCTTTTTTTTGTAAATTCCTTAAGATCCTTAAACCTTTCTGAGCTTTCTGAGCTAAACCCTCTCCCAAAATCAAACAAAAACCTCCTCTTATAAAATTAGTTTCTATTCTATGCAAATCTTTATAATTAGAAACTTCTTTGTTTTCAGTAGGATCTCCATCTATTTGGATAGGAATGTTTTTCATTATAAAATAGATCTCTTTTTCGCTAGGCAAATATTGGAGATTCGTGACCCTATCATGATAATCATAGAGTTCTATTACAGCTCTTTTACATTCTTCCTCTGTAGGATCGTATTTTGCATATCCGAATACCTGCCTTAAATAATCTATTAAAATTAAAACAACGCAACTCGCTGTTGTTCCAGCACTTCTTATTGGTCCTGAAAAAAAAGCTTTTAGATAACTCTCTCCTCTCTGAGTTTTCCCAACTTTTAATCCAGTAAAACCTTCTATAGGACTTGAAACAACACCCAAGGTAGTATAAGCAAAACCAAGCCTTATTCCAGCATCGATTGCATCCAACTGATTATCAAAACTACAGTATTTTTCTTTTGCAACTTCTTCTGCAATTTTAAAACTAACAGAGTTGTTTAGACTTCCGTACTCTTTTTCTAACTCCAAGATTCTATTTATTATTTCTTCTTTATCCAACTGCGGATATTTAGTTGATATTAACTTAACAACTTTCGCAGCCATTGTCAAAGCAAGAGGAGCCTCGACTTTGTTCTCAGGATCAAGACCTTTAGAACGAGCTTCTTGAGCAACTTCGTAATTCTTTTTTATCTCTTCGTTAAGCATTTCAAAATATTTTTTTGTATCTTCGTGATATTCCATTTTATCAAATCAAATTTTTATTTTCAATTAAACATCTGAAAAATCTAAAATTTTTATATCAAAAGTTTTCAGATTTAATATAGGAACTTTGCAAGGGTCAGGTATATTACCAACTTTTTCTTCAAAAGGAGTCATGGACTGCCAACAAGAACTCGCTATCATAAGCACATTGTTATACCAATCTATATCAACCCTGTGAAGATCTCCACTAGCAACTATATCAGGTATTTCTCTTATTATCATTGGATCTTCCCCAGAACTAGGGATATAAACAGACTGCCCATGAATTGGAGAAAGATGTCTTCTTACCAAAAGGTATTTTAATGCTTTCGTAGGATTTCTATGTGCATTGGTTAATCTTAAAGATTCTGCTTCGTTAATTATGCTATTCATACTCGCACCATGGTACATCAAAACTTTTATTCCATCTTTTCCACTTTTAGATTCTATTTCTATAACACTCGGATTACTAACAAGAAAAAGATTTTTTACTTCATAAAGAGCTTCTCCAAAATCTTTTCCAATAGGAGGTTGCGGTTCTGCTACTCTAACACCATCGTGCTGGCCAGCACATTGTATTATATTTATTTTGGGAGGTATCCTTTTATAATATTCTGCTAATTTAGCATACTGATCTTTTATATTTTTTATATCTAAAAATTTCTCTTGACCTGGATAAACCCCAACTCCGTCTATGCTATCACCAACAACAAAAAGATATTTTATTTTTTTCTGTATCTCCCTATATTCCTCAAATCCATTTTTTCCACTTATCCAATCAATAAACCTTTCAAAATTTTTTTCAAGAAAATTTTTAGATCCAACATGTATATCTGAAATAAAAACAGCATAAACTTCCTCATCAGAACTTTTCCTCTTATCTAAAAAACAATCTGGATAAAAAAAATCATTGACATAAAGAAAATCTCTAGAACCAGAACACTTAAAGCCTATAATATCATCTAATAAGATTTCCTTTGCTTTTTTAAATAATTCCTCGTTTCCATGACTAACTAAAAGTTTAGTTTTTCCTGTTAAATCCTCAACCTCCAATAGAATGTTTTTGTTTTTTGTTATTTGTTTGTTATTAACAATACCTATTATAGAAAAATTTCTGTTGTTCCTATTTATTTTATCTATTGATGTCAAATTCTGTAACTCGTATCTTTGTTGTAATAGATTCTTCATAAAAATGTATCTGGTTCTAAAATATCTAACGAAATCTTTAACCTCCAATTTTCGAAACTGTATTATCGGAGAGTATATTATTTTTATATCGGAATTTTTATAATTAGAATTTTTTATTTCACTATTATTAGACTCATCAAAATTTTCTTCATCCTTCAAAGAGCTTTCTTTTTTTACTTCTACAGAGATGGATATGTTGACAAAAAATTTTTCAATCAACTTCTTTTTCTCATCCTCAAGAGTTAAAAAAAACGGTTTGATTTTGTCCAGATTTTCATTTATTAAGTTCTTTGTTATTATTTTTTTGTTTGATACCACAGCTATTTTGTTTAGTATTTCTTCTGCAATTTCTTCGTTACCCAACTCTTTTAAAAAATTGAACATCTCTTTATCCAAAAGAAAACCTTTTTCTATCAAAAATTTTAATATGTTTTGTTCCATTTTTATTTTTTTTAATTAGATTCTCCAATTAGCCATTAGATAGTTTAAAACAAATCTATGGATTCTACGAGTATTTCTCTTGCGCGATTTACTATGTTATCTGGTATTGCTAACCTTATCTCCCTCATCCTTCCTTGTCTTCCTTTGCTTATAACCCTAGCATTTATCAAACCAAGCATATCGAAATCAGCTATTATATCACTAACCCTTCTTTGAGTTAAAACTTCTATGTTAACTTTTTTACACAAATCCTGATAATAAGAATAGATATCTCCTGTAAATATACTTTTGCTGTTTTTGTTTAACTCTAGCATAGCAAACAAAACTAACTGGAATTGTTTTGGTGCATTTTCTATTATATCTAAAATTTTATCTCTTTCTATTTTGTCATTAGCCATATCTATATGTTTTATTTCTATTTTTTTGCTGGATTCTCTTTCTGCGATTTCACCAGCAACTCTTAACAAATCTAAAGCCCTTCTAGCGTCTCCGTGTTCTCTAGCAGCATAAGCAGCACATTTCGATATAACACCTTCTGAAACAACTCCTGGTTTAAAAGCATCCGTAGCCCTTTTTCTCAAAATGTCTTGTAACTGTAATGCATTGTAAGCATGAAAAACTATTTCTTCTTCTGACAAAGAACTTTTAACTCTAGGATCTATCATCTCCAAAAATTTAACATCGTTGCTTATACCTATAACAGAAATCTGAACTTCATCCAACTCTGAATTCAATCTCATTAGGTTGTACAAAAAATCATCTGAAATTTTTTTAACTGCTTGATCTATCTCGTCCAAAATAAATATGAAAAGTTTTTCTTCACTTCTATCCAAAAGATCCAAAAATTTTCTATAAACCTGGTCTGTTGGTAAACCAGTAGCAGGAACATTTCCACCTAACTTTTTGATTAATTCAGCAAAAATCCTGTATTCTGTATCAGCTATTTTTTTTAGTTTACAATTAACATACTCTATTCTTAAAATTTTAGAATTTTTTACTCTCTCGTTAAGTTTGTTTGCAACATGTTGAATACACAAAGTTTTTCCTGTTCCAGTTTTTCCATAAACAAAAAGATTGCTTGTTTTTTGTCCAAGTATACTAGGAGCCAAAATTGAAGCTATATGCTCTATTTCTTTTTCTCTGTGGGGTATCTCTTCTGGAGAATAATTTGATTGTAATATCTGCTTATTTTTAAACAAACATCTATCCTCAACCGAATCAAATATCTTATCAATATTTCCCATTTTATCACCTTTTTGAACCAAAAATTTAGGAACAAATTTATATTAATATGTTTAGTTTATAAATATAATGGTAATTCTACTCAACATTTTTAAAATTTCCTAAAACTTTCATTAAATTTGTTAACAACAACTTTCATTAAATTTGTTAATAACAAACAACCATTTATCAAAAAAAACTTAATAACCAATTCCAATTAACAATCTTTATTAATAATTTATTAAAATTTATTAAAAAATTAACTTAACTAAAATTTGTTCATTTTAATTAAAAAATAATTTAAAAAATCAAAATTTAAACTCTCGCTCCTTGATTTCCACTGGAATTTTTTATTATCTTTATTTTATTATTTCTTATTTCTTTAATATTTTTGTTATTAGTTATTTCAAAAGTCAAAATTAAAATAAAAAAGAAAAAAATAATGCATAATGAAAAGGAGTGTATCAATAAGAAGAACATCCATAAAAAACAATGTATACTAAAAAATAGAAAAAAACATTCAAAAAATATACTAAAAATAGAAACATAAACTTGAAACATATACTAAGAATTATAATTGAAAGTATATACTTAAAAAATATAGACATGAACTCAGAAAAAATATACTAAGAATTATAATTGAAAGTATATGCTAAAAAATAAATTCTAAATAATATATAATATAATATAAAAAAATTTTTAAATAAAATTAAAAAATTACTTTTTCTATTTTCATTTATAAACATTTCCATAAGAAATAATAGGGTCTCTCTTTTAAACTATTTTTAAATTCCTTTAACCTTATAAAAATATTAAAAAAAACCAACAACGCAAAATTATTTTATATAACAGAAAAATTTATAAAGAATTTTTATATAACTAATCTATGAGCACAAAGAAACCTCATAGAGAGATAATAAATAAATCAGTAGTCACAAAAGAGGGAAAGAAATTAGGAACAATAAAAGATATAACTTTTGAAACAAGAACAGGAGAACTTATACACATGGTAATAAAGGACCCTACAAATTATCTAAGACAACTAAATTTAGAAAGATCTCAAGAAGGAGAAATCTTATTACCTTATAACTCAATAATTGCTGTAGGAGATTTCGTTGTAGTTTCAGAAGAAGACCTGATCTAATTGAAAATACAAAATAAACTTTTAAAAAACTATAATTTTTATAACAATCCAACTTCTTCTATTTTTCTAAACTTTTCTCTAATATTGAATTAAATTTTTCTATTCTATAAACCTTTATTAATATCAACCTTTTTCTATAAACTTTTATTTATCTTTATTAACACTGTTTAAATCCTTTTCATATTAACTAATTTTTTTGATCAAATTTTTATTATATCAATTTTACGATTCTTATATTTCTTATTTTCATTTTTTAATAAATTTTAATAAATCAAAGTTTAAAGAGCTCTAAAGAAAATAAATAATATTGGTTTAGATTATTTTAGAAAAATCGTTTAAAAAATTAAAATTTGTTTATGTTTACAATTGCACAACTATAAATGATAATTCATACAAATACAAAATTATATACAAATGCAGAATTATAATTCTATTCATATAACTTAGCTTTAAATTATACTAAACTATACTAAATTTTAAATTATAAAGAAATTAGATTTCCATTAATAAAAATCAAAAATCTAACTGCTTTTTAATTTAATCTAAAACAAAAATCTTTAAAAACTATTTTTCTTATTTATAAAAATGAAAATTATAGGATTTAACATACTCAAGATTTCAACAGAAAAAAAAGAGAACTTTCAAGAAAAACTGCAAGTAAACCAAAACATAGACATAACCGATCTAACAAAAGAGAAAAGCGTAATCTCAGATAACGAATTAATAAAAATATATTTCAAATTTTTAATAGAATACTCCAATGATTTCGCTAAACTGACAATAGAAGGATTCGTAATAATACTTCCAGAAAAAGACGATATAAAAAAATTTTTAAAAACCTGGAAAGACAAAAAAATACCAGAGGAATTCAGAATTCCTATATTTAATTTTATAATGAACAAGTGCAATGTAAAATCTTTGTTTTTAGAAGATGAACTAAACTTACCATATCACATACCATTACCAAGACTTTCAGAAAAATAATATTCTTTTATTTTTTTTAATCTTCCAAAATTATACACAATGTTTTCTTTGTTGTTGTAAATTAATACTTCAAAATTTTTTAAACTTTTATTATCTATAACAAAAAATTTATCTTTTTTTGATTCATCTATAAGATTTAAATCATAACCTAAACTAAGAGGCATGAAACTAGGAAGAACTATTACCTCTCTGTTTTTCCATTTTCCTTTCAAAAAACATTTGAATTTTTCTTTTTTGTATTTATTAGACAAAACAATAGCAGGATGCAAATGACCAAGAATCAAAAACTTAGATTTTTCGTATTCTTTATACAATTTATCTCCATGCAAGAAAAAGAAATCACCTATTCTATAAAAATCTTTTAATTTAAAATTTTCCTTTTTAACAACAAAATCTAATACTTTATCATGATTACCTTTTATTAGAATTATTTCATAATCTTTTATATCTTGACCATTAGATTTCCTGTTTTTTTCTATTCTAGTTTTTAGATAACTAAGGAATTTTGAACATTCTTCAAACTCTTCTTTAGAAACCTTTCCAAACTCATGCTTTAAATCCCCTAAAATAATAACTTTTCTAATACAATTTTTGTTTATCGACCTAAATACTCTATCTATTTTTTTTAAAGTTTCTTTTAATTGTGATCTTAAAATTAAGTTCTCTCCAAAAATGTATTTTTCATAACCAAGATGTAGGTCTGAAAAAACAAGATATTCCTCTTTAATTAAAATAGAATCTTCAAAAAATTTTATTTTTTCCATTTTTGATCTTTACAAAAAATTGTTCAGAAATTTTTTAAAATTTTAACCATCTCATCTTGATCCAAAATTTAAACCTCTTACCATTTTATATTAATCCAAAACCTCTTCTATACAAATGGATTTTTTTATTATAGCTCTTATAGGATCTAAATTTTCATTTTTGTTTTTTGGATCATAACTCAACTTTATTCTTAAAAAATAACAGTTCATCTCAACAAATCTTAAACTTAAATCTTCTTTTTTATCTTTTCCAGTCCATTTCTTTATTTTATATTTCTTTCCATTTCTATAACCTGTCCTAACAAAAGGACCTTTAAAAACAGCAAAATCACATGCGCTTATTTTATCTATTATATATTGTGCTAAACTATTATGATAAACAGAGTTTTTTAAACAAGCACATAAAAAGAAACGTTCTTTAACTTCATAAATTTCCTTTTCCAGTTTCATTGTGTTTAAACACTGTTTAAACGCTGTTTAAACATTTATTTTTATTTTTTTATTGATTTCTTTCATTATTTCATCGTGCATTCTTTTTAAAAAATTTATCCTATCTTCAATTTTTAACAAATCAGAGTAACCCTGCAAAATCAAATTTTGAGCAAAAGGGCTAGGCAAGTTTGTATTTATTTTTTCAATCTTTACTTTTTTTTCTTTTATCCAATACAAAACTAAAGAAGCATTAGAAACATCCATAACATCCTCCAAAATCTCTCTTTTTACTTCTTTTATAATAGGAAAATTTTTTGTTAATTTTTTTAACGCACTCAAAAGCAAAAACGACCTCATTTGTTGTTTTCCTATACTTTTTGTTTTTCCTTTATAATTTCTAAGGATCATCAAGCTTCTAGCTGCGCAATGTCTAAATCTCCTTTTAAAAATTTCTGTTCTTAAAATAGCTTCTTCTAAAATTTCTTTTAAATTTTTACTATCCAAAAAATTTAAAACAGGATCTATAAGCAATTTTTCTCCTGCAAAATAAAACCCATTATCATTTATTCCAATTTCAATATCCCTTCCAGTTTTTTTCCCCATAAGATAACCAATAGCTCTAGAAAGAGCATCGTTTACTCTTCTTCCATACAAAAAATGGAATATTAAATAATTCTTTTCACCTTTGTAATACTCTAAAACCAACCTTTTTTCATGTGATATCAAAGAATAGTTGTACTGTTCATAAAAATAATTATAAATTGAATTAGCAACATCTTCAGAAACATGACAATAATCTCTAACGAATTCCAAAATTTTCTCTTTTTTATATTTTTTCTCAAAAAGCTCATTTACAAGCTTCCTAAATCTCAATATTTCTAAAGCAGAATCAAAATTAAGAGGTAGCATTTCTGAAAACCAACTCGGTATATTTGGATTTTTTTTAAAAACCTGGTTAACATACGCATTCATTCCTCTTGCACAAACAAATTCGTACCTTTTACCACCAAGAACAAAAACATCTCCCTGTTTTAATTTTTCTAAAAATATCTCATCAATAACCCCTATTTTTTCTCCTTTTTTTTCTCCACTCGAAATAACAACATTAATAAAACTCTCTTCAGGTATAGTTCCTATATTAGTCAAATAGATAACTCTAGCAAGTTTTCCTTTTTTTCCTACTTGTCTTGTTTTTTTATCGTACCATATCTTAGCATAAACATTTTTTTCTTCCAAAGAATATTCTCCACTTAAATAACTAATAACATTCATAAAATCTTCATAACTTAAATTTGAATAACAATAACTTCTCTTTATTAAATTAAACATTTCATTTATATCCCATACTTTCTGTATTGTCATACCAAATATCTGTTGACTTAAAACATCCAAGCAGTTCTTAGGTATGTATATCCTATCTATCTTTTTTTCTAAACATTCTTTGTTCAAAATACTGCACTCAACCAGATCATCCCTATCCAAAACCAAAAATATAGCTTTTGGAATATCATGAAGCTTATGACCACTTCTTCCAGCTCTTTGTAATGCTCTTGCACTTGATTTTGGACTTCCAAGCAACAAAACCAAATCAATATAACCTATATCTATACCCAATTCTAAACTTGTTGATGTAACAACAACTTTCAATTCACCTTTTCTTAATTTTTCTTCTATTTCAAATCTATGTTCCCTACTTAAAGATGAATGATGTGCTCCTATGTTTTCAACATACTTGTTAGGAAACATCTCTTTTAAATGATGAACAACTCTTTCTGTAGCACTTCTAGTATTAGTAAAAATTAAGGTTGTTCTGTGTTTTTGTACCAAATCATCTATAACTTTGTAAAGCGATGTATGAATTTCATAACCATCAGTATTTATTAAATCCTCAACACTTTTCATAACTCTCATATCTATTTTTTTATCAAAATCCACTTCTGCTATAGAACACTCTCTATCAACACCTACTAAAAAATTAGCAACCTCATCCAAAGGAGCTATCGTAGCACTTAATCCTATTCTAACAGGAGTTATTCTAGTTATGTTTTCGAGTCTTTCTAAACTCAAGGATAAATAAACTCCTCTTTTGTTTCCCAAAGAGTGTATCTCATCTATAATAATGAATTCAACACCAAAAAAATATTCTATAAATCTTTTAGTTGTTAAAGAAATCGCAAGGCTCTCTGGAGTAGTTATCAAAATATGCGGAGGATCTTTAAGCATATTAGCCTTATCTTTATAAGAAGTGTCTCCTGTTCTTAAACCTACTCTTATTTTCTGTAATTTGATACCTTTTCTATGAGCTATTTCGTATATCTCTTTTAGAGGATTGATTAAATTAACATAAATATCGTTGTTTAGAGCTTTTAAAGGAGAAGAATAAACACAATAAACTTTGTTTTCAAGTTCCTCTTTTCTCCCTAATTTTATTAAATAATTCAATATAGACAAAAAACTAGTAAGAGTTTTACCGCTTCCAGTAGGAGCACTTATTAATACATTTTTTCTTTGATGAATCTGCATAACACCATACAACTGACTTTTAGAGAAATCCTTAAATTTTAAAAAAAACCACTCTCTTAAAATAGGATCCAAAATAGAAACTATTTCTTCAGGTTTGCTAGGAAGTATTCTTGGATATTTTTTTTTAATTTCTTCTACCATAGTTAATAAGAACTCTTTCTCATAAAACTATCAACACATTTAAAAACTTTTTTGTATATTCTCAATGAATAAATTCTCTAATAGAAAATGAGATTGAGTAAAGAAAAAAAAGATAGGATAGCAGAACAAATTTTGTCTTTTTTGTTTCACATATTTCCAAAAGAACCTTTTACATCTCAAATAGCAAAAGAAATAGTAAGGGACGAAGAATTCACAAAAGCTCTTTTGTTTGATTTAAAAGAAAAAGGTTTAGTTATAGCAATAAGAAAAAACAAAAAAGGAATAAACTTCTCTAGAAGATTAAAATGGAGAATTTCACCAAAAGTTTATGAAATATACAAAAACAAATACAAAGAATTTTAAAACAAAAATAATTTTAAAAAACAATAAAAATGGATAACGAAAATATAAGAATAGCATTTCAGAAAGTTAAGCACGATATAACAAAATTAAATTTAGAAATGGAAAGATTAAGAAAACTTGTATTTAAAATATCTAAGGACATAGAAGATTTAAAAAAAGAAAATGAACTCAAAAAAGAAAAAATACTGGAAATTAACACGCAAAATAGCACACAAAACAAAGAAAAAATCCAACAGACAGACAGACAAATAATTCCGACACATTCCGACACATCTTTTTCAGAAATAGCTTATAAAGGCTTAAAAAGTGAATTTTTTGACATCTCCACAGGAAATGAGGGGGTTCCGACAGACAGACAGACAGACAGACAGACAAACAGACAGATAATCCGACACATCCAAGAACCAATTCTTAAAAACGAATCTTTTCCTGAACCACAAACCAACTCAAAAACACAAGATTTTAAAAATATTATAGATAAAGAATTGTCAGAAAACCTAGATATAGAATCCAATATAATAAAAGCTTCTCATATATTAAATTCCCTCGATAAACTAAAAAAAGAAATAAGATACAAATTCAAAAACCTAACAAATCAAGAAATGTTGGTTTTTTCTACTATCTACCAATTAGAAGAAAAAGAGCCTGAAAAAGCAAATTACAAAGAATTGTCTAAAATCTTAAAATTATCCGAGAGCTCTGTTAGGGATTATGTTTTTAAACTAATAAATAAAGGAATTCCAATTAAAAAAAAGAAGCTTAACAACAAAAAAGTCGTGCTTTATATTTCAAATGAACTAAAAAAAATAGCCTCACTTTCAACTATACTCAAACTTAGGGAAATTTAGTATTTTTCGTTGTAACGAAAATAAAAAAGGAAAATTCTAAAAATCAAATAAAATTTTGAATATTCCTGCTTTTTTTTGCTTTTTAGACATTTTAAAGCCTAAAAATTGGAAGCTCTATTTTTTTGATCTTTTACATATTACTCACACTTTTTTCTTATTTTTTGTTTTATTTTGTGTTTATTCTCACTTTTTATTTTAATAAACTCTAACTTTTCTCGAAATTTTGTTTAAATATTTTAAAACCTATAAGTTTAACTCTCACTTTTCTTATTTTTTTGAGATTTTTTTGTTTTCAATAAACTCTCTTTTATATTTTCTGGAATAAACAACCTTTTTTTATTGTTTTCTCCTATTATCTCTTCTATTAAACCCTCACTTTTCTGTTTTATTGAGTTTACTTGCCCTCTTATTGTGGCTTTATCTTTTCCAAGCATAGCTGCTAGGTCTTCGTAACTTAATTTCATATCTCCTGCATTAAGCAATGTAAAAACAATTGCCCTTTCTGTTGGTGATAATTTATTCAAAAATGCTGTTTGAACAGCTGTTTGAACAGCTGTTTGAACACCATAAACAGCTGTTTGTTTATTAAACACTGTTTGATCCTGTTTAAACACCTGCTTGTTTCCAACTATTGATAACAAATTTTTAATTTCTTCTATATCCTCTTTTATCGACGATAAATCCGAATTTATATAAAAAATTTCTTTTTCTAGTTCAGAATTTTTGTTATCCAAATGTTTAATCCATGTTTTAACATTGTTTACATCCTGTTTAACGCTGTTGAAGCCTGTTTGAACAGCCTGTTTTAATTGTTCAAACTCTTTTTTTTCAACTTTTTTTCTAAAAAACCACCACATAAAAACTTTAATTATTAATCCTTTATAAATTTTACTATTTTTTTAGCTCTTAAAAAAACAAAAAAGATATAAAAAAACTCTTTTTTTAAGAAAATTAGCCTATTTTTTCCTCGATAAATATAAAATATTCTTAAATTTTTAATAAGCTTTGTTTTTAACTCTCTTAACTATCAAAAATTTGCGTTTTCTATACTTTTTAATAACTTTTATAGAAAAATTCAAAGATCTGAAAAAATATGCAAAAATATTAAAAAATGCACAAAAAATGTACCAAAATTAACAAAAATGCACAAAAAATGTACCAAAATTAACAAAAATGCACAAAAAATGTACCAAAATTAACAAAAATGCACTTTCAAAAATGCATATTTTTGCATATTTTTAATGAAATTTTTAATAGAATTTAATAATTTCACAATATTCCAATTTCATAATATTCCACAATTTTCCTTATATCTTCTTAATATTTTAACATTTCTGCACATCAATACCCCCTCTACCTATGATAACTCACTAAAACCTCTAAAAATTAAGAAACCGATAAATCAAAAATAAAGCCAATCTTAAACAAAAAATCAATTCATACCTTCCCTAAAACTTATACTAAAACTTTTTATTATTGCTAACAACTTTTTGCATAATTCAATTTCTCTATTATCCAAATTTTTTGCATACTTTGCTTCATTCAGACTCCCAAAATATCTTTAACCTTTACCTTTTTAATGAACTATTTTTTACTTTTTAAAATAAAAAAGATGCCTCTTAACCTATCCTGTTACTTAAATCTTCTATCATTTATGCACAATTTTCATAATACATCCTTAAAATGAATTTTATTGGAATTTCTATAGATAATTTTATTTGTTTTTAGAATTTTATCTCTTTAATATAAATAAATTTTACAGCTTACTAGCTTCAGTTGTCTTATCATTTTCTTAACAAAATCTTTATTTTCCATTTGTTTAATTAAACTTTCTTAAACAAATCAATAAACTAATCAAACCAGACTTTTAAAAAATTCCAAATCAAGATAATTTTGCTTATGCCGTATACCTAAACAAAACTATAAAATTAGTCCTATAAATCTAACATACAGCCTGATAGATCTCACAATTTCCAATGGTTTAAAAGATACAAAAGTGTGCAAAACTATTATGAAAAAAATGCAAAATAAGATTTTATATCATTTTAACTAGTAATAATTCCTATAAAAATAAATTTAAATCCTTAATAATCACCAGAAAGAACACAGAAAGAATTAACTAATTCAAGATCTATTGTTTCATTCACTAAAGAACTCAAAAGATTAAACAATCTGATTCCTTAATAGAATTTTGATTTTTATCTTTGCGATTTTTTATAATTACACAATTCTTCTGGGATCGAAGAAACACTAAATAGGAGAAAAACTAAAATTGAAATCTAGTAATTATTAATAAATAAAAATCAATAATCTAGAATATAGCAAATTAAAAATTTTCAGATTTTAAAATCCACAAAAAAATCAGGTTGTGTTACCTTAAAAGGTTATAATTAGGATATGCAACTTTAAGATAGATATCACATTATTCTTAATAAAAATTTTTGGGATTTGAATGATTTTAATTTAAACGTATTCAGTTTAATATGATTATTTAAATTATCCTATTAATGATATCATTTGCTAGATTAAGATTTTTGTTTCATTCAAATAGAATACTGAAATTCATAGAATTAGTATTCATGCATCTTAACTACATAGAACCAAAAATCAATAGATTTAAATAAACCTTTTTCTTTTAATAAAAATGAATAAAGAAAATGACGCAATTTCAAAAAACTTAATTAAAAAATCCTTAGTAACAGCACTTATTATCTCTTTACTCTCTTTTTTTATTCCTATTGTTCCATACACAAAAAGCGAAGGCTTAGGTTTAAGAACACTTCCTTCTCCTTTAGAAGACTTACCACAAAATTTTATAAACACAAAATTTTATGGAATCTCTGATAATCCAATAACAGCTCTTCTTTTGCAATTTTTAATACCTTTTACACTAATTCTTTTAATATTTTATACAATTCCTAAAAAAAGATCCCAAAAAATAATAGATTTTACAAGAAGATAAAAAAGAAAACAAAAACCCCTAATATTCAAGGACATTATATAAACATAATCCAAACCCAAAAGCAAATCTAAAAAGAACAACTGCTAAATGAAGAACTTAAAGAAATCTAAAAAATTAACAAAAAATTAAGAAACCTATAAATCAAAAATAAAGCCAATCTTAAACAAAAAATCAATTCATACCTTCCCTAAAACTTATACTAAAACTTTTTATTATTGCTAACAACTTTTTGCAATAAACAGCCTATAGATAAAGCTTTTTAGCTTTTAAACACAATCAAACATTTTATGAATAAAAAGTTCGTATAAGGTATCTTATACGAACCAGATAAGAAAATCATAAAAAACAAAAACTTTTTATCAAAAACAAAAAGTTTCTACATAAATAAAAAAGCAAAAAAATTCTTTTTTGTAGTTATAAAAGATAAGTTTTTTATGACGTAGTTTTAAAAAATCCAAATAGATAAAATCCAAATAGATCTTTAAATTCAAATAAACTTTTTTAAAACAAAATTTTTTAATTATAACACCTACAAAAAATACTAAACTAAAATAAAAACAACTAAACTGAAATTTAAAGATCTAAAAATAACAAATCAATCCTCATATTTTTTATCTTCTTTTTCTTTATCACAAAAATCACAAACAAAAAAATAACCATTCTCTCTTTTTTCAACTCTCATAAAGTTTAAACACTTCTTACACAAATTTTTTGTGATCATTGGCATTAGTTTTGTAAAAAATACTAATTCATATTTAAACCTTATTAATCATACTTCTATTTTATATGCCCTAAAAATAGAAATTCTTTATACTTTTGCATCTTAATTTTATATATTTAGTTAATAACTTTAATATTCATAAAAATCTAATAAAAATACGCATAGAAAAACCAAACTCTATTATTTTGATCCCAAACCAGAAAGTAATAATGTATAAGGCTGATAATATGCATTAAACACCTGGAAACAAGTTAGATTTGTATTTAAGCGAAAATGGAATGTTATAGAGAAACAAAGAGAAATAGGAGATGAAAATGAGCAGATCCTAACAAGAACCCAGAATTAAATAAAAAGGATCTTAAAGCTATAAAAAGAATAAAAAATAAAAAAAGATTTATGAAAGATATTTAAAAAAATTAGAAAAACGAAAATATCCAAAATCTAAAAAAAGAATCTGAAAAAGTTTTAGTACTTTTAGAAATAGTGGATGGTTTTATTTGCTTTGAATATCTTGCAAAACGTTGCTCTTTATCACTACTACACAAAATTAAATCAAACTTTGTTTAACTGAATTGAATCTTATTTAGATAATCAAAATTCAGACTTACAAAAACCGCCTTTTCCGCATCTAATAATTAAATAAAATAATAAACAAAAGATAATAGCAAATATAAAAATATACAAAGCGTTTTATCTATTTTTTCACTTCTAAAACCATAACATTAGAATCAAAATCTAGTTTGTTAAAATTTATAAACAAAACAGGTTTTTTTATTAAATGGACAAAGAAGAGTTTTTAAAACAATTAGAAAGAGAAATAAAAATCTCAAAATTGTCTCAAAACACATTAAAAAATTATCTTATTTTTAATAAACAGCTGTTTGAACATTCAAACAAACAACCACAAGAAATTGAACAACAGGATGTAAAAGATTTTTTAGCTGATAAAATGTTTGATAAATCCCCAACTTCGATAATGCTCTGTCTTTCAGCTATAAAATTTGCTTTTTCAACAATCCTTAAAAAAAATCCAACAGAAGGAATAAAGCGCCCAAAAAGCGAAAAAAAACTTCCAGTTGTATTAACAAAAGAAGAGATAACGAAACTAATTAACTCTTCAACTACAAACAAATCAAAATTAATTATTCAAATGTTATATTCTTCTGGTTTAAGGGTTTCTGAACTAGTTAATTTAAAACCCCAAGATATAAATTTTTCAGAAAACATAGGTTTTGTTCGTAAAGGAAAAGGAAAAAAAGATAGGATTTTTATAATTTCAAAAAAACTTTCCAACAAAATAAAAAAATTTATAGAGAACAATAATGGTTGGAACTACGTATTTTCAAAAAACAAACCATTAACAACTAGGAACATACAGAAACTAATAAAAAAAAGCGCACTAAAAGCAGGCATAAACAAAAAAATTTCTCCCCATACACTAAGACATTCTTTTGCGACCCATCTTTTAGAATCAGGAGTTGATATAAGAAAAATTCAATTTCTTTTAGGACATTCTTCAATAGCAACAACCCAGATCTATACACATTTAAGCAAAGAACAAATTAAATTAATAAAAAATCCATTGGATACGCTATAAAACACTAAAACTAAAAAATTTTTATTATATATTTTCCAATATTTTTCTTTTCATCTATTATCCTTTTCCAAGAAGCATGTGGATATTTTCTAAGCAAATGTTCTATAAGTTTCCAAGATTTCTCCAAACTTAAATTAACACCTCCAACAATCCCAAAATATAGTTCTATTATCATCTATTAAAAAGAATTAACTATTTAAATAAAAAACTACATAAAAAAATATATTTTTTATTTTGAATATATTTATATACAAAAGATCTTTAAAGTAGTTACAAGTAATTTTAAAGTAGTTCTAAACTTGATTTATCTAATTCACTCTTCAAAACCTTGCTCAAATTCTGTAGGAATATTTGCTCTAATTAACAAAGCAGCTCCACAAACAACAAAAATAATCCCAACAAAAAGAAAAAGTTTTATACACAAAAGAAATCCTTCGTTATATGGATCTCCAGAAATTCTACAAGAGTATCTATCTAACATCATCCACACTATCCCAAAAAATATCATTGAAAATCCTATAACTCTCTTAACAGTTACTACATCCACCATAAAAAAATAAATTATCACTAATAAATAAACCTTTGCATACTCTTTTCTTATAATTTTTATCTTTTATCTGTTTATAACAAACTTTACAGAATCCCTTAAATGTCTTTAGCCCTTTATCACTATATAGCGCATTTAATAAAAAACCAAAATTACTTAAGAAATTAAATCAATCCTTATACACACTCTCTATTTTCTTCTTAAACACTTGAAACTTTGAATTTTTTATAGCTTCCTTGCAATCTTGAATAAGATTCTGCATAAAATACAAATTATGAAAAGTAGCCAATCTAAATCCATTCCCCTCTTTTTGTTTAATTAAATGTCTTATATATGCACGAGAATAATTTTTACAAACAAAGCAATTGCAATTTTTATCTAAAGGTTTAATATCTTTTTCATATTTCTTATTTAAAATCTTCAGTTTACCAAAACTAGTTAATATTGTCCCATGTCTAGCATTCTTTGTTGGAAACCTAGAATCAAACATATCAACACCAAAAGAAATAGCATTCAACACTTCTTTAGGTCCTCCAACACCCATCAAATAACAGATCTTGTTTGGAATTAATGATTTGTGTGTTTTTATTGCTTCTATTTCTTGCTCATAACTTTCTCCTAATGCCAAACCTCCTATAGCATATCCATCAAAATTTAGTCCATATAGCTCTATTGCGCTTCTTTTTCTTAAATCTTTATAAACTCCTCCTTGTGTTATAGCGAATAATAATTGCCTTTTTTCTTTGTTTATATTTCTCTGATTTTTTTCATGATACTCTTTACATTTTTTAGCCCACAAACTAGTTTTTTTAACACATTCCTCTATTTGTTCTTTAGTATAATTTAACAAAGGCATAGAATCCAAACACATAGCAACTTCGCTTCCAAGAAATAATTGAATCCTCATATCCTCTTCGGGAGTTATAAAAATTTTCTCTCCAGAAAAAGGATTTCTAAAATTTATTCCATTAAAATTAGAATTAATAAAAATAGAGTTAGAATACATTTGAAATCCTCCTGAATCCGTAACATTGATTCCATTAAAGTTCATAAACTTCCCTATCCCTCCATGTTTTTTAATTATTTTTTCTCCTGGTTTAAGATGCAAAATAAAAGCATTAGAAATAACAGCCTTTATCCCAATTTTTTCTAAATCCTCAGATGATAAATATTTAACAGATCCCTTTGTTGCTACAGGCATGAAAACAGGAGTTTCAATCTTTGTTTTTTTCGTATACAAAATACCTATTCTTGCATTTGTTTTTTTATCTTTTTTAATTATTTCAAAAACTTCCATTAAATTAAAATTTCTATAGAATTTAAAAAGCTTAATAATCTATTAATTGTATTTTCCTATTAAAATGGTGGTATACTCTCATTCCAAAATTCGTAGTTTTGAACAATGTCCACTTAAATTTAAATTTAAATACATAGATAACGCTCCTCCAGATTTCGAACAAACAATAGAAGGATTCTTAGGAGATAAGATTCATCAAACTCTTAAATGGCTGTACGATAAAAAAATAGAAGAGAGAAACATCCAACTAGATGATTTAATCTTCTACTTTGCAGAAAACTGGAAGAGAGATTTCAAAGAAAAAATAAAAATTTCAAACGGAGAACTAAATGTTGATTATTATCTAAAGCAAGGAATACAATTTTTAATAAATTATTTTAATTCAAACTACCCTTTTAAGGACAATACCATAGCAACTGAAAAAAAAATTATCATACCTTTAGATGAAAGTAAAGATTATCATGTGATAGGTTATATAGACCGGTTGGTTCATAACAAAGAAGAAAACACATTTGAAATACATGATTACAAAACAGGAAATTCTATAAGAACTCAAGAAGAGTTGGATAAAGACAAGCAATTAGCAATATACTGTTTAGGAATTAAACACATTTTTAAAGATGTTAAAGAAATAAATCTCATTTGGCATTTCCTGGCTTTTAATAAAAAAATGTTTTCGAAAAGAACTGATGAAGAATTGGAAAACTTAAAACTAGAAATACTTGATTTAATTAAGAAGATAGAATCAGCTAAAGAATTTTTGCCAAATCCAAGCCCTCTTTGTAAATGGTGCGAATTTCAGAGTCGCTGCCCTGCAATTAATCCTACACAGAAACTATAAAAAACTAAAATGTGGTCTTTATATGAAGATTCAAAATATTTGGAACCTCTTATTTTTTCAAATAAGAAATCACAAGAGGATATTGTAAAAGAAACTTTAAATGCAATAAAAGAAGGTTACAAAACGATTTTTATAAAAGGAAAATGTGGAAGCGGAAAAAGTGCAATAGCTTTAAACATTGCAAAAGAATTTAAAAAAACTTCTCTTGTAGTTCCAATAAAATCTTTACAAGAACAGTATATTAATGATTACACCAACAAGAAGTATGTTTTAAAAAACGGAAGAAAATTAAAAATAAGTTCTATAGTTGGAAGGGTAAACTTCAAATGTAAATTTATAGAAGAATTTGGTAAAGATTTCAAAGACGATTTTTTTAAAGAATCCAAAAAAGAACTAAATCTAAAACAATTCCTAGACCAAAAATTTTCTAATGATAGAAACAAAGCATACTCTTGTGATAACGATTTCATTCCATGCAAAATTGAGATCAAACCAAGAAACTTAGAAAAAATAAAAGAATACCTTAAAAGGAATCCTTCAGTTAGAATATCAGATTTCGATTTCGTATCAGATGTAAAAAGAATGAGCATAGCTCCTGTTTGTCCTTATTGGTCACCAATAATGCCAGAAGAAATAGAAATAAAAAAGTTCAAAGATTGTTTTAAGTATCACTATCATGGATTAAACAACAAAAATTTTTTAATTTACGAAAGAAAAAAGGGATGTGATTACTACGGACAATACTTAGCATATTCGGATGCAGATGTTATAATATTCAATAGTTTAAAATACAAAATAGAAAATTTGATGAACAGAAAACCTGCAACTGAAATCGACATAATCGATGAATGTGACGAATTCTTAGACAGCTTTACAATGGAAGAAAAAATAAATTTAACTACACTAAACCTTTTTCTTAGCTCTTTAATAAACATTTCAAAAAAAAGTTTAATTTCAATAAATAGAATATTAAATACCATAAATGAAATAAAATCTAAAGAATATTCAGAAAACAAAATTTTTGAACTCAAAAGTTCTCCTGTGGAGCGTTTATTATCCGAGATATTAGATAGCGAAGAAATCTTTGGATTAATAGAAGGAGAAGAACAAAACTATTTGTTCAGTTTATACGAAACAGCGGATGTTTTTAAAAAATATCTAGAAAATTCTTTTTTTTCTATAGAAAAAAAACATAACTCTTTTATAATAAACTTAGTGTCAACAAACTTAGAAGAAAGATTTAAAGAATTATCAGAAAAAAACAACATTTTGATCATGATGTCCGGAACACTTCATTCAGAAGAAGTTCTTAAAAATGTTTTTGGAATCAAAAAATTCAAAATAATAGAAGCAGAAACCAAACAACCTGGAGAGTTAATAAAATGTTACTACGGTTATGAAATGAACTGTAGTTATAACAATTTTCAAAACAACAAAATTTCACGCGAAGCTTATTTAAAAGCTTTATCAAAATCTATTAGTTTAGCAAAGAAACCTCTATTGGTTCATGTTAATAGTTTTTCAGATTTACCAACAGAAAAAGAAAAAGAAGATTTCGGTCTTTTTAATCTAATGACACAAAAAGAATTATTAGAAGAGCAAGAAAAAGATCCTTTAGGAAAAGGGATAATAGAATTTAAAAATAGAAAAAAAGATGTATTATTCACAACAAAATGCAGCAGAGGAATAGATTTTCCAGGAGAAACTTGCAATAGCATAGTTATAACAAAATTTCCTTATCCAGATCTTTCTTCAACTTTTTGGAAAATATTTAAAAAAACAAATCCAAAAAATTTTTCAAGTTTTTATACAGACAAAGCAAAACGAGAATTGCTTCAAAGAATATACAGAGGTTTAAGAACAAAAAATGACAAACTTTATCTTTTATCTCCTGACAAAAGAGTCTTGGATTTTGAAATAAACTAAATTCCTTTATAACTCTCCAATTTCTTAAATTTACTTTTTTTTACTTCAACAACTCCTCCTACATCTGGATTTTTAAAATCTGATATTAATTTGCTTATAGAATAAAACAATCTTAACAAAAATTCAATAGAAAACAAAAAAACCAGAAACCATAATAGGTTATTAACGATGCTCGGAATCTGGGATATCCTGGTAAAAACACTATCCGCCTCTAATATCCTCTTCGGATTCGCTACAAATATCGCTAATATTGTTAAAGGAAAGATTCTCGATAAATCTCTAGAAATATCAGAACCAAGATAAACACACAATCTTATAGATGCAATAATTATAGTTGAAAGGATCAATATTTGCATCATATCTAGAGATTCTGATATTAACATTATAAAAAAAGAAAATACAACAAACCAAAATAAAACTAGGAAAGGTAAAATAATTACGTACTCAAGTGTATAAAAAAACAAAGCCAAAATTTTCTCTAAAAAAGGATGCTGAGAATTATTATATTTACTCATATTTAATTCGATTATCTCTCTTTTTGTAATAAATTTGCTAAATTTCCAAACAAAAACTATGTAAATAAAAACAGTTAAAGTGTAAAGAGAAAGATTAAACAAAATCTTGTATCTTTCTGGAAGAGACTCTATCAAATCCAGAATTTCTTTATATTTTTCTATATTCATCAATTCCATCTTCCTCTTTTTTATCTATAACTTTTTTGTCTCTTTCTTCTAGCTTTACTATCTCCAGGTTTATAATCTTCTTTTCTTCTAGTATCAGCAACTAAGAAATTTTTATCGTACTTAATAAAAGCTTTTTTTAAACGTTCAGATCCTGTAAATTTTATTATTGCTCTAGAAATCGCTAACCTCGACGCCTGTATCCTACTATCTTGACCACCTCCTTTTACATTTACATATATATCAAAATCAATTTTTTTTAAAATTTTTTTTGCTATTTCTATTGGTTCTTCTATCAAAAGTTTTTTAAAAAAATCCAGATTTTCATAAGGTCTTTTATTAATAAAAATTTTTCCAGTTCCTGGCATAATTACAGCTTTAGCTATAGAAGTTTTTCTCTTTCCACCAACTACAATCTTTTTTTCTATCATCATATCCTCTCACAAAGTTCTTTTAATTCTATAAATTTATCGTAACTTTTTAAATTCGTTTTAACGATTTTTTCATTTCTAAACTCTTCTGGAAAACCATTATAACATTTTATTCTTGAAAAAACCTGTTTACCAAAACCCCTTCTATAATTTGGTAGCATGCCTCTTATACACCTTTTGACCAGAAGATAAGGAACCTTAGGATAAATTGGTTTTTTTCTACTAGTTCCACCAAGTTTTCTTAATTTTAGATACTTTTTGATTATATTCTCTTTGTTCCCAGAAATTATTGCTTTTTCACAATTTAACATTATAACTTCTTTTCCTTTTAATGCTTCTTTTGCAGCTAAACTGCATATTCTTCCAAATGCTCCTCCATCACAATCTATAAAAACTTTTTCCATTTTTAAAATAATAATTCTGCATCTAGATTCGGATTCTTCTCTATTTCCTCTATTATACTACCGAATTTGCATCCAGCATTTTTTAATTTTTCTATAGCAGTTTTAGAGAAACCAAAAGCATAAACAGAAATTTTTTTGTTTATTTCTCCCTTTCCTAAAACTTTTCCAGGGACTATAACTTTTTTGTAATCCGTTTTATTAAGATCAGTTAGATTAACAACAATTTTTTTTCTTCTAGGAACAGATAATTTTTTAGCTAATTCCAAAGATGCATTTTTGCTTAACAAGATAGCTTTAGCTAACAAAGGATTTCTTTTTTTCTTTGCTCTTTTGTTTATTTTGGTTTTGGTTATCATTTTGTTTATATTTAATGAAATTTAGACTGTTTTTAAATATTGCTAAATTTCTCAAATAATTTTATGCGGAGAGAAGGATTCGAACCTTCGCAGGCACTAAGCCAGCGCGTCCTTAGCGCGCTCTGTTTGACCACTCCAGCATCTCCGCTAAATATATAAAAGTTTTCTATTTAAAAAATTTTTAGAACTCTTTATTTTATTTTTTTCTCAATTTTTTCCAAATTCTCTTCTAAAACCTCTATAGCTCTTAAAAATATATCTTTAGCTTTTATCTGCCCCCAAGATTCTATCTCAAAAACTATCTCTTTACTATTCGCTAATTTTTTAATTCTATTTATTTTATCTTCAGGAAGTTTTAATTCTATTAATTCTTTTTCATCATAACTTATTTTTCCATCATTATCTATATCAACAAAATCTATTAAATCTTGATCTATGTTGTCTCTGAAGTAAACAAGACCAGGAGAGTATTTTGTATGTTCAATCCCTTTTCCAAGTCTCGCTTCAGCAACTATCTCAATTTCTTGTTCTTTATCTAAAATAACTATAGGAATTTTATACTCTGTTCCTGTAGAAGGTTTTAAATCAGTTGAATAAACTTTTTTTGGACCTGTCTCTTTTAATTTAAATTTTATTTCTTTAGATGTTTTATCAGTTTTTATTGGTATAAGCCCGAGCCTATGTGCAATTATCTCATCATATAAAGCAGAATCATTTTTAAAAATTTCAACTTCATCAATAGCTAAAATTGGAATTTCCAAAACACTTCTTCTTATAGCATTAGCCAAACTATAATCCATATCACTAATAAAACTGATTTTTCCTTCTTTTTCGTTGTTTTTTGTTATTTTTATCATCTTAAATTTTTATTTATAATTTTCTTCATTTTTAAAATTTTTGTTTATACTCTCCTTCCTCTTCTTCCATGAGGTTTCTTAGGTCCTCCCCTAGGCATTCTAGTGTTGTCAACTATACTTATAATTTTGAAACCAGCTTTTGTCAATGCCTTAATAGCAGAGTGTGCCCCTGGCCCTGGGTTATTCTGTCCTGTTTCAGCTCTTATTTTAATATAAAGCCCAGTTATACCATGGTCTTTTGCTTCTTCAGCAATTTTTTGTGCAACAAACATTGCTATTGTAGGATTTGCCTTTAATCTGCTCTGTTTTGTAGACTGGCCTCCAGAATACCTAGCTATTGTGTTGCCAGCAAGATCAGTTAATGTAAGGATTGTATTATTAAAACTAGTATAAATTTGAAGCAGCCCAATTCTCTCTGTTTTTTTCTTTTTTTTTGAACTTTCTTCTTTTCCTTCTGTTTTTTCTTCTAAACTTTCTTCATCATGATTCTCTTGTTTTTCTTTTTCCATTTTTTATTCGTTTTTTTCTTCTATTAACTCTTCTTTCTTATTTCCTTCTTTTTCTATTTCCAAATTTTTTTGTTCACTAGTCTTAAACTGTTTTTTAAGCCTAACCAATGGCTCTTCTTCTAAGGATACTTGATACGAAGGAATGTTAACTACACTATCTCCAACAAGAACGTGCTTATGAACTATTAATTGCCTTGCATGTTTTGGAGTAAAAGCAAGTTTTTTAAAAAAAACAATTGTTTGAAGTCTTCTTTTTAACCAATACTCTTTATCAAGTGCCAAAACATCTGCTATATTTTTAACATCAAATCCTTTTTTTTGAAGTTTTTCTATAAAATTTTTTTTCTCTTCTTCTGATTTAGTAATTAAAGCTTTTGCTAATCTTCTTATTCTTCTAATAGCAGCATCAGCTTTCCAAATTTCTCTCTTATTTTTTAAACCATACTTTTCCATTAAAGAGTTCTCTTCTTCTATCCTAGTTTTGTCATAAGGTTTTCTAGGTTTTGAATAGCTTTTTTTTGGTCTTTTTGGCATTTTATTTCTTCTTACGTTTTACTCCTACTGATTTTTTTCTTCCTTTAGCTCTAAAATGACTTTTGGTTCTTTGTCCTCTGGTTGGCTGACCTGTTGCATGCCTTAACCCTCTGTAAGAACGTATCTTTTTTAATCTTCTTATATCAAATTCTCTTCTCATATTTAACTCACTTCCTATCAAATGATAATCTTTTCCTGTTTCAAAATCTTTTCTTCTATTTAATAAAAAACTTGGCAATGTTGCCGGAGGATTATTTAAGAATTCTGTTATTCTTTCTATTTCTTTAGAACTTAATTCAGAAATTCTTTTATTCATATCTATTTCTAAGGTCTTACATATAGCATTAGATAAACTCCAAGAAACTCCTTTGATATAGGTAAGCCCAGTTAAAACTCTCTTGTTTCCTGGTATATCTGTTTGCACAATTCTAACTATAGAAAAAACATCCTTTTTTTCATTATTTAAACTTTCTTGTTCTTTCTGTTTCATTTTATTTACTTACAAATAAATAGTATTTTTCTTTTCCCATAATTTCTTCGATTATCCTTTTTTCAATAGCTTTTTTTAAATCAGGCAAATTCGAAACTCTTTTTTTTAAATCTTCAAAAGATTCAAATTCTTTTTTATTCCTTTCTTCTAATATTGCCTCTGTATGTTTTTTTCCAAAACCTGGAAGAAGTTCTATTTGATGTATCCTTGTATTTATAGGCCCAGCTTTATTAAAAAATTCTACGAATCTTTTTTCATTAACCATTATTTCTTTGTTTACGAATTCTCTTAACTGTTCTTTTGCATTCTCTGTTAATTTCTCTTCAGATAACCTACCGTAAATATAATAGATCTTATCCCTTTTTCCATCACCTATATAAACTTTTTCTCCTATTTCTAAACTAACTCCCCTTCTAGGTATAAGCTCCAAAAGAATATATTTTTTTGTACCTACAGCCTGGGCTATAGGCATCATTTTTTTTTCTAAAGGATAACCATAAGGCAGATAATCTAAGATTATCGCATATTCTTCTTTTTCTACCATTTTTATTGTCTTGAGTTCCTAACAACTTCCAAGATTTTATTAATCTCATCTTCGTTTAAACTAACATCATTAAATATTTTATTTAAATCAGAAGCATCTTCTGGAAGAAGATCTATGATCTTTATTATGTGTTCTTTTTTAATTTTTAGTAAGTCTAATTTTTCTAATCCTTCTTTTATTTTTTTCGCTTCTTCTGGTTTTGTTTTTAAAAATTTTTTTAAGTATGCTTTCATCTGTTCCTTTTTTTCACTATCAGGAAAATTTTTTATTATTTCTTCTACATCATTTAAACACAAAGGAGTTCTTTCAATTATCATTTTTTCTCAATAACATTTTCTTCTATTTTTTTTAAATGAACAGGATGTATTATATACGATTTTTCTTTATTTAAATCTTTTATTTTTACTATATAACATCTTCCTCTCATTCCTTCTACAACTCCTGTTCTTCCATGTATTCTTTTTGGAAACCTTGGTTGTAAAGATAGTTCTCTTAAAACAGCAACCCTGTCACCTATCTCTAAATTTTGAAAGTATCTACTAAGTTTAATTTTTCCTTTATCTCTAATTCTTTTTCTTTTAATCATTTTATAACAATTCTTTTAGAAACAGGTTATTTAAAAGCTTTTTCTTTATTATCTAAATTAAGAACTAGGAAAAACCTGGTCAAACAATCCTTTATCTTTTCCCTCTTTCATCCCAGATACTATTGCTTTAAACATCTTCTCTCCCCAAACATTTTTTCCACATCTCTCACAAAAATCCAATAAGCTATCTTCTGAAAGAGCACACTTACAATAAATACACTTCTTCATCTTTTTTATTATCCAACTTAATTTATAAAGCTTTTTATTTTTAAATTTTCGAATTTAAATTCTTCAAATTTTTAGAAAAATTATTCGTATCTTAAGCTCTCAGAAGGTTTCAATTTAGATGCTTGTAAAGAAGGTAAAAATCCTGAGATTGAACCAATCAAAAAAGCAAAAGAGATACACGCAAAAATTAACCAAATAGGAATAGCAGACCTCAATATACTGATATTTATATAATTAATTGCTACAAAATCTATGATCTTCACCAACCCTATTCCTAATAAAACACCCAATATTCCTCCAATTAATCCAAACAAACCAGATTCAATAACAAATATAGCCAATATGTCTTTGTTTTTAGCTCCTATTGCTTTCATAGTTCCAATATCTTTTGTTCTTTCTAAAACAGAGGTGTACATTGTATTAGCAATACCAACACCACCAACTAACAAAGAGACAGAAGCGATTCCAACTAGAAAAGCTGTTATTATATTGAGAACACTTCCAAAACTACTAATCAATTCTTCTGGAGTTAATATTTCAAAATCTTTTGTTTTTTCATTAACATCTCTAACTCTCATAAGAATTTTTTCAGTTCTATTTGCGACTTCTTTAACATCCTCTCTAAGTTTAACTTCAACTATTATCATATCTATACTCTTTGAATTAAACATCTCTTCAAAATCTCTTCGAGAAATATATACCTGGCTATCATCTTCAGAGTTCCCTACTGATGTTAATATACCTGCTACTTCGTACTCTTCTTCGTTTATGCTTATTTTTTCTCCAACTTTTATTTCTTTACCTAATAATTTTCTGTATTTGTAATCAGAACCTAACAAGACTTTTTTGTTTTCATTTTTTTTTAAAAATCTTCCATCTTCTATATCTAAACCCATGGATTCAAAAATCAAGTTCATCTCTTCTGATTCTTCAGGAAGCCCTATAACTCTCTTAAATATCCTTTTTTCTTTGTAAGATATCTTGGAGTTTTCTATACTAAAATAAGCAGCCCTGTTCACTCCTTTAACTTTTTTAACAGCATTAAAGTCTTCTAAACCAAATTTAACATTCTGATTAGAGACTCCGAATTGCCCTCTTGGCATTATAAAAAATTTATCTGTTCCAAGCTTTTCAAATTGCTCTCTTATACTATTTTCTAAACCTAAAGACAAACTTATCAAAACAAAAATAATCATTATAGATATAACTATTCCTAGAATAGTCAAAAAACTTCTAAGTTTTTTTCTTTTTAAATTTTCTATTGTTAATTTAAAATAATCTATTATCATGCTCTTAAAGCATCAGCTGGTTTTAATTTTGAAGCTTGAAATGATGGAAAAATCCCAGATAAAACTCCTATAAAAAAAGAAAAGATTATAGAAAAAATTACTAAAATCCAGGATATTTCAAAATTTAAAATAAATATTCCAAAATAATTATTTGCTATATTCGCTATAACATAATAAATAAAAATTCCTAATAAAACACCCAATATTCCTCCAATTAATCCAAACAAACCAGATTCAATAACAAATATAGCCAATATGTCTTTGTTTTTAGCTCCTATTGCTTTCATAGTTCCAATATCTTTTGTTCTTTCTAAAACAGAGGTGTACATTGTATTAGCAATACCAACACCACCAACTAACAAAGAAATAAGTGCAATTCCAATAACTACTAAATTTACAGTATTAATAATCTTATTTATAGTGCTAAGTGCTTGTAAAGGTGTTTGAACATTAAAATCCTCTTCTCCTTCTTTTTCTTTTCTGTCCTTTCTTATTTTGTTTTTTATATCATCTGATACTCTTTGAACTAGTTCAGAGTTTTCTACTCTGATTACCACAACATCATACTCATTATCAATATCCAAGATTTCTTTTAAATCATCTTCGTTAATTATAATCGCAGAATTAAAAATGAAATTACTAGTTTTTTTTAATATTCCAACGACTTCAAATTCTTTTCCCTCTATTCTAACTTTTGACCCTATTTCGATTTTTTTATTAAATCCATCTGTATCTAAAAAATTATTTCCTAACAAAATTTTTCCTCTTTCTCCTGGATTCAATAACCTTCCTTTTTCAGGATTTATTTTAGTATTAATATAAACAAAATCTACTTTTTCTTTATCATTGGGCAAGCTTGCAGCATAATTAAATTTTGAAATTCCATTATATTCAAATTTAACTAACCTTATCAATCTAGGAACTACAATTTTTACACCTCTAACATTCTCTATTATTTTTATATCATGATTGTTTATCTTTTTTATAGAACTGCTTCCAGGAGGCCCAAATCCTGTTTGAACATTAGTAAAAGTTAAACTATCAACTGATAAACTAGAAAACTGTCCTAAAAGAGCGCTTTTTAATCCTTGACCAAGATTAATCAAAGATATAACTGTAGCAACTCCTATTAATATCCCTAATAGAGTTAACCAGCTTCTAAGCTTTCTTTTTCTTATATTTTTTAATGATATCGAAAGAAGGTCTATAATCATTTTATAATTGTCCTTTATACTTTTATGCTATTTGTTCTTCTATCTTCCTTCTCCTAACAAATCTATAAATAAGAAACAATATAACTAAAGAAAAAAATCCTAACAAATAATAGATATTCATATTCCTTTTAATCAGACCTAGTTCTTCTGCTTTGGATTTTGTATACACCTTAAGCTGAATTTCAAATTTTTGCGAATAAGCATTGTTATTTGCATCTTTATAATACACAACAATTGGCAAATTGATAATAGAAGGTATATTTTTTTTGAAAAACAATTTAAATTCTAATGTTTGATAATCATCACTATCTATATCTCCTATATAAACACTTTCTGGAGAAAGAATAGTATAATAATTTGATACTTGACTAATATTAACTTCAACAAATTTTGCATCAGATAATCCATTGTTTATTATCTTCATTACTATTTTATTCTCTTGACCAGCCAATAAAACATTCTCTTCTAAAATAACTTTAAGAGATGGCTCAGAATTTACAACTACACTAACAACAGAGTTTCTAATTTTTGTTTGTGAATTCTCATTGTATTCAATTTTTAACGGTATTTTGTACAACCCAGATTTTGCATTTGGCTGTGCTGTTATCTCAAACTCTACTTTTTTCGTATCTCCTTCGTTTAATTTATCAAAAGTATAATACGAACCAGAATTATAAGGAGCAAAAGGAAGATTGGAAAGATCCATATTTATAGAAATATCCTCTAAATCATAATTTCCATTGTTTTTTAAATAAATGCTTATTTTTGAACTTTCTCCTGGAGAAATCGTGTCAGGAACTGTAGAAATAGAGCTAATTATGAGACTGCCTGATACATTTTCAAATAAAAAGAGCATTACTATTAAGTTATATAAAAAAAATTTCCATTTCATTTTTTCTCTCAGAAAAAGATCTGAGGCCTATCACCTCTAATCTAACCATAGTTTTTAATTTTTTAAATTTTTCTATTTTTTATTCATAGAATTAGTATTCATGCATTTTAACTACATAGAACCAATTTTTCTATTTGAATTTTTTATATCTTCTAGTATATATCCATCTCTCATTCTGATTACTCTCTTTGCTTTTTTAGCTATTTCATTATTGTGAGTTATAACTATTATTGTCTTTCCTTCTTTATTAAGCTCTAGAAATATATTCAAGATTTCCTCTCCACTCTTACTATCCAAATTTCCAGTAGGTTCATCAGCTAAAATTACTTCAGGATTATTAACAAGAGCTCTTGCAATTGCAACTTTCTGTCTTTCACCACCAGACATCTCATTTGGAAAAAAATACATTCTATTTTTCAAACCAACTCTTTCTAATAATTTTTTAGCTCTCTCAATTCTTGTTTTTTTAGGAATCCCTTGAAAAACCATTGGCAACATTACATTATCAATAGCGTTTAGACTTGGGATTAAATTAAAAGTTTGAAAAACAAAACCTATTTTTCTTCCTCTTATCTGCGCAAGTAGGGATTCTGGGAGTTTTTCTATATCCACACTATCTAAAAATATGTTCCCTTTGGTTGCTGTATCTAAAGCTCCTACTAAATTCATCATTGTTGATTTTCCGCTTCCAGAAGGTCCAACTATAGCAATAAATTCTCCTTTTTTTATACTAATATTTATATTCCTAAGAGCCTCTACAAAAGAGTTTCCCATCTTGTAACTTTTAAAAACATTTTCTAACTTTATAATTTCAGAATTACTATCATAAATTTTTTCAACCATATTCTTAAATAATTAAGATATCTTTATTAAATCGTAATATTTAAATTTTTTGTATTAAAAATGAACAACAAAAAACTTAAAAAAGAAGAGATTTTAAAAAAGATAAAAGAAGTTTTTTCGAAAGAAAGTATATCAAAAAAAGACATCAGAAAAATTAAAAGACTTGCAATGTCCAAAAATATAAAGTTAAGAGATTTAAGAAAAAAATTTTGTAAAAAATGTTATTCTTTTTTTAATTCTTTTAATTCTGAGATAAGAATAAACAAAGGATTTAAAGTAATAAAATGTAAAGAGTGTGGTTTTATAAACAGATGGAAGATGAAATCAGACTAAAATTTTTTGAATTTGTTCACTAATTCTAAAGTATCAACCTGGCCTAAGAACATAGCTCTACAACAGTACCTTTCTAATCCTAATTCATCTAAAACTTCCTTTGGATTTTCCTTTCTATTTTCAACTCTTTCTTTAAATTCTTCCCATAAATGTCCTATAGGCTTTCCACATGAAAAACAGCGTATTGGTATTATCATATTTATATAAAAAGACTGCATTGCTGCTTCGCTTCTTTTCAGAAACTAAAACAGACAACGTAGTTAGCTTAACTTCCAGGTTCGGAATGGAGACTGGGTGTGACCTAACTACTATGGCAGTCTACATATAATTAAAAATAAGAGTTTATAAAGGTTTTTATATATTGTTGATTTTAAAATTTCAGCAGGGATACCCAAGTGGTCAAAGGGGCAGGACTCAAGATCCTGTGGCTTAGTGCCTTCGTAGGTTCGAATCCTACTCCCTGCATTTATAACAAACTAAAAATTCCTTTCTGTAATAAAAACAAACTAATTATTATAAAAAGGAAAAAAGGAAAATTAATAGAACTCGAACTGATTATTATAAAAGCACAAAAAATATCTATTATACTTACAATATTAAAATTTATAACAAAAATAAGCCCCTTTATTAACAAAACGAATCCGCAAAAAATTATCAATACCTTAAACAAACCAAAAACTCCGTACAACCAGAAAATTATTGCTATAATTACATCTATTATTCCGAGTATTTTAATTAGCATCCTTTTTGTTTATAAATATAATTTACCATAATTTTTAAACTCTAACAATTTAATTTTAATAAAGCCTCTGTAGCTCAGCCAGGAATAGAGCAGGACCGTCCTAAGGTCAAGGTCGTAGGTTCAAATCCTACCAGAGGCATACTAAATTAAAAAAATTTAAAAAATTTAGATTTTATTTTAACTAAGCGTGGGTGGTCTAAAGGTTATGACTATTGCCTTCCAAGCAATCAATCCGGGTTCAATTCCCGGCCCGCGCATTCATCATTTTATTTAATCATTTGATCTTAGAAAAATTGCAAAAACTTTTAAAGAGTATTTTTATAAAATATAGATGGAAAAAACCCTATCTTCAAATGAAAACAAAAGTTGGTATGACAAATATTACAAACTATTATTCATAATCCCAATTCTCTTAACATTTTTGTCATTTTTTTATTTGATAAATTTTTATCAAAAATACAACGATATCATGCTTAGAGACACCTCTTTATCAGGTGGAACAACTATAACCTTAAAAGCACAAAAAGAAATAGACTACAAATTCTTAGAATCCTCTTTGAAAAAAGAATTCTCAAACTTAAATATAAAAAAACTAACTGATTTAAGAACTGGAGAAACAACAGCCTATATAATTGAAAGTTCGGAAGAACAACAAAAATTAAAATCAGGAGTTGAAAAGATTTTAGGTTATAATCTAACAGAAAAAAATTCTAACATAGAATTTACAGGATCCTCTTTAAGCAAAAGTTTTTACAAACAATTAGTAATAGCATTAGTAATAGCTTTTATCTTAATATCCGTGGTTGTATTTTTCTTATTCAAAACCATTATACCAAGCATAGCTGTAATACTCTCTATTTTTTTAGATGTCTTAATGCCACTAGCATTAGTAGATTACATAGGATTGAGAGTATCTGCAGCAGGTATAGCTGCTTTTTTAATGCTAATAGGATATTCTGTTGATACTGATATTCTTTTAACTTCAAGAGTTCTGAAAAAAAAAGAAGGTTCTGTTAACGAAAGGATATTCGGAGCATTTAAAACAGGGATTTTCATGACAACAACAGCTTTACTTGCTGTTATTCCAGTTTTTTTCTTTATGTCAAATCTCCCAGATTCTTTTAGACAAATATTTTTAATATTATTTTTAGGCTTGTCTGCAGACATAGTCAATACATGGTTAACAAATGCATCTTTAATTAAATGGTATTGCGAAAAAAAGAAAATAGAATAAAATGAAAATAACATTAAGAGTATGGATATTAATAATAGTATTAATTCTTTCTCTACTCGTAATCTCTCCGAGTTTTAAAAAAGGAGTTATAATCAAAAGCGTAGAAAAAAATTCCTCTGCTTATGAAGAAGGCCTAAGAAGCGGAATGATAATAAAATCTATAAATGGAGAAAACATAAATAACATAGAGGATTATTCTAGGATTATTAACAGTATTTTTCAAAATATTTCAAAAAAAGAAAATCTTTCACTAACAGAATCCTATTCTAATCATAAAAACATTTATTCAGAGAACAAAATCAAAAACAAAACCAACAACACAGATAATGAAACTTTTTTCGACAATTCTTTCGAAAATAAAATAAAACTGACAATAACAACAGAAAACTCAGAATTCGTTTTGTTTACAGAAGAGCCCCCAAAAATAACAGTAGATAATGTTCCAAGATCAAAAATAAAGACAGGACTCGATCTAAGCGGAGGCGCAAGAGCATTAGTTAAAGCGGATAAACCTCTATCAATCACAGAACTCAATGAATTAATAGATGTTGTTAGTAATAGGATCAATGAGTTTGGAATCTCTGATGTTAATATAAGGGCTGTTTCTGATTTATCAGGAAACAATTACATGTTAATAGAAATCGCAGGAGTTACTCCCTCTGACTTAGAAGACCTAGTTTCAAAACAAGGCAAATTCGAAGCTAAAATAGGGAATCAAACTGTTTTTATAGGAGGCCAGCAAGACATAACATATGTAGCAAAAACAGGAGAACAATCAGGAATCTATTCTTGCAATAGTTACGAAGGAAAAGAAATATGCAGTTTTAGATTTTTAATAACCTTGAGTGAAAAAGCAGCAAAAAGACAAGCAGAAATAACAAAGAATTTATCAATAGACCCTCAAAATCCACAATATCTTTCAAAAAAACTTGATCTGTTTTTGGATGATCAACTAGTTGATTCTTTGTTTATTTCTAAGAATCTAAAAGGAATAGACACAACAGAGATCTCAATACAAGGTTCTGGTACAGGAACAACAAGACAAGAAGCTTACGATGATGCTTTAAAAAACATGAAGAAACTACAAACCATCTTAATAACAGGAAGTTTGCCTTACAAATTACAAATAATAAAAATAGATACAATATCACCAACATTAGGTAGAGAGTTCTTAAAAAATATCCTCTTAATAGCATCAATAGTCTTTATAATTATTTCTTTAGTTTTGTTTTTAAAATACAGAAAAATAAAAATAACTTTAGCAGTTATACTTACTATGTTTTCTGAAGCATTCATAACTTTAGCAGTAGCAGCTCTAATAAAATGGAATTTGGATGCTCCGAGCATTGCTGGAATAATAGCAGGAATGGGTACTGGTGTAAACGACCAAATAGTTATTTTAGATGAGGCTGCTTTAAACAGAAAAATAACACTAAAAGAAAGAATAAAAAACGCTTTGTTCGTAATCTTTGGAGCTTTTTTTACTATAATATCTGCAATGCTTCCTCTTTTCTGGGCAGGAGCTGGCTTGTTAAAAGGATTCGCATTAACAACAATAATAGGTGTATGCGTTGGAATCTTTATTACAAGACCAGCATTTGCAGATATAATCCAAAATATAATAAAGGATTAATACAGTTATACCTAATAAATTTCTTTAAAATTTTTATAATTAAAATAAATAAAAAGAATAATCATTTTTATAAACCTATAAATACTTTGATTTTTATATTTATAATTTAGAAAATTTTATTTAAATCTTTCAAGACTTTATTAC
>Ga0207433_10002015_pt1 | contig 42407 bp, 44 predicted proteins | sample YelNatPaOPGAMG01_FD_187559 | JGI IMG/M metagenome (GOLD analysis project Ga0207433, IMG submission 187559) | Hot spring thermophilic microbial communities from Obsidian Pool, Yellowstone National Park, USA - OP-RAMG-01 (SPAdes) (version 3) | ecosystem: Environmental > Aquatic > Thermal springs...
TTTCCTGGATTTGTAACCGTAATTAAATACGACTCTCCTGGTTCCAATGGAACATCCGGCATACGAGAACAGGAAGGACCGAGTTGAACTCTTTGCTGTTGCGTCGCATCCCATTTTGCTATGTAATCACTTCCACTCATTATCCCTTTCGCAATCAATTCATTACAAAGATCTTTTGCAGTTTTTATTTTTGTATCAAGAGGCAGGACAATGTAATTTTCATTATATGGTGTTATGTTTGGTGCTTTCAACTCAAACGTCACATGCTCAGGCACTTTTCCAACATAGGTCATTTTGAATGAGGACACTCTCAACGAGACGAAGTAAGGATGGCCTGGCTTCATCGTGAAAACACCAGTGAAAATTCGTTCCATCCAACATACTCCCCCCTTGCCACCTTTTGGCACTTCTTCACACTTCAAAAGAGGATCTCCTTCTGCTGTGCCGAATTGTTGTTGTTTTTCAGCATCCCAGTAAGCAACATAATCAACTGGCGAGCCGCCTATTTTGAAAAGCTGGTCGCTAGTTGTGATGCCAGCAATGTTAACAAAATTGAGCCAATTTATGCTTGTTCTCGGCCCAATTATTCTAGAAGGCTGTGGCTGTATCAATTCTTGCGTGTGTTTAACTAAAACATCGGATTTTTGCTCACAAAGTTTAGCGCCAAGATGACAAGTTGTGTCATAATTGATAAGGTTTTCTGGGGTTGCTTGTTTGCAATCCTGATCATACCATCCCTGGCTCCTGGTGCCAATGAAACAGCAGTATACTTTTTTTTCTGAACACGTTTCATATTTCAATAGTTTAGGTGGCTCAGCACAAGGGTCATAAAATCCTTCGCTTTCACTGCCCTGGAACAAGCATTGTGGCTCGCAATTGGCTTCCTTGGGCCCTATTCTCACTTCAGAAACTATTTGATAAAACTTCAAATTGTCTTGAGGCATGTCTATAGAATATTGATTATAAGACCCTGGCTGATAATTTTCAGCGATTAAGTTTTTTGGCCCCCAATTGCATTCTTCTCCAATACATTCATCGCTTTCCCTAAGATAAAGATCTGAATTTGGAACAATCGTATCTGCTTTCCACTGAAATGCCAACTGGGAATTCCTATCCAAAGCATCAATGTCCAGAGAAGGCAGTTCTTCGCAGCTCGTGGCATTGACTATGCAATCCTGAGGACAATTTTTAGTTGTTTCGTATTCTTCGCAAATGCCATTGCCACAATTTATGCAGGCTTCTTGCATCATGGTTATCATGCAATAGCTTGGCTTTGGTTCTACATCGCAAGGATCAATCTTCTTGAGCCCTTCGCAACAGTTTACAGGAGCCCTGTTCCTATAGCCAGCTTCGGCACAACAATCTTCTGGGCAGTTCTCGTAAGTTTCGTTGGGCGACTCACAAACCCCATTGCCACAAACTGCGCAATCAATGCCGCAATTTTCTGTTGTTTCGTGCTTGCCGCAAATGCCATTGCCACAATTCACACAAAACCAGCAATACTTTTCAGGAATTTCTTGCGGTGGTGCAACTGCCTTGCCCGTAGGAAACTCCTTGACAGCCTCGGTTGATGGCGGCGTTGGTGGAATGTAAGGCAATGTTGCTCCGCCTTCTTCTTTTGGCCATTCAAACTCGCAAATGTCCTGGACTGCTGTCAGGCCTTCACAACAATCGTCGCTTGTTCTGACTTGATCATTTTCTTCGCCGCAGCAATCTTCTGGGCAAGATCTATAGCTTTCGCTCCCAGAACAATGACCATCACCGCACTCTGCTCCGCCATTAGCAGGAAGAGTATGTGGCGGCGGCGCAATTGACTTTCCGTCCAAAGTGAACCTAGGAATTAAAATGAGAAGTAACACAATCATAGCAATTACAATGCCAACAATCCATGGACGTGCTCCTCTTTTGTTCGTAATAAACATAATAAAATAAAAAAAATGTTATTTATAAATTTTATTAAAATATATCAAAATAAATAATTTTTATTTCCCTTTTCGTTCATGAGCCCTAACGCTCGGCCTCACTTTTATTGCTCTTACGCCCTTTTTCCTCAAGCCCCTTGACTTGCGCGCTGCGCTTGTCAATCCTCTAAATACGCGGCCTTTGTGCTTCTTGCTTATGATCCAATTTAGGTTCTTGTCTGCCTTGATTTCTGGCCTCGACGGATCCACAAGAATCACTTCATAGAAATAGTGTATTCCATCCTTGCCAACCCAATAACTATTGAGAACTTCCATGTTAGGATATTTTCTTTGGGCGCGTTGTTCGGCAATCCATTGGTAATTCATTTTCAATGTTTTTCTAATTGTTTGTCTCTTGCTTCTCCTTCCTTTTCTTCTTTTTGGCCTTTTTCTTCCTCCCCTCAAAATTCTAACTCGCACAACTACGAAGCCAGTTTTAGCCTTGTATCCCAAAGCTCTTGCTCTGTCCAATCTCGTCGGCTTTTCTATTCTTACTACGGTTTCGCCTTTCCTCCATTCAATAAGTCGAGAACGCAATAACTCACCAAGATTCTTCTCTGGCTTCTTCCACGTTTCCCTAATATAGCTATAACTTGATTTCATTTTTTTGATATTGAACTAAGAAAAATTTGCTTTTAAAACTTTGCTATTTCAAGGGAGACTAAAATTCTTTTAAAATCTCAACTTCCAACACTTATCATACCCCCATAAAATTTAAAAAGAATGCCGAACATGAAATAACATGAACAAATGGCTTGAACTCTTGATAGGACTGATCTTGATTGCAGTTCCATTACTACTGGTTACCCTAGTTCCATTGTTTAACAGCTGGGGCACTGCCGCACTAGAGTTTCTGAAAGGCGGAATAGTCATACTTATTATTTTGATTGGGATCGTTTTTATTATATTCTGGATTAGTGATTTGAGAGACTAAAGCAAGATCTGGCTCTTAATTTCTCTTTTGGAATTTTTCTTTAGCAGTTAGAAAAATATTTAATGCTGACTAGCTTACTTGAGATAATAGCTTTGAAAATTTTGAAATGACATCAGATTTGTGTATTAGATGCAAGGGCCGTGGTTGGTGTGGCCAGGGCTGTAGAATTTTACAAGAGCTAAAACAATTCCAGCCAAAAGTCGAAACAAATTTTTCTGGAAGCTCTCCTCCAGAAGTTTTTGTTGGCCATTATGGCTACCCTTATGTTTTTGCTGGCATTCTCTCGCCTAATGAATTTGGTTCTACAGAGTATTTGAGCATGCCCGAATTTTGGCATTCTAATAATGCATCAATACAAGACATTCTTAGCTATCGCTCGAGAATGATTTATTCTAGGTTCACTTCAAGCATAAAATCAGTAAGATTACGACAGAAACAATCAAGCCAACCAAGCAAGTTTCTTGATGCACTACAACAAGTTGCCTTGGCAAGCAAGCCGATAGATGCTTCGTTCGAGTTGAAGAAAAAACCCTCGGCAAGAATTCAGCTTGACACGCACGTAGCAATGATAGGCAACCCAGCGCCACTCGCGCGCATTACAATTGATTCTAATCCAAAAATAGAGAAGAAAGTAGACTATCTCGCCAATGACACAGATGCCAAAGCCACAACAGCAATCAACGAACTATACAAAGCCAAGATTGCAGTGAGCCATATAATCAAGATCTTAAGTGCAGGAATGTTAGGACTAAAAAGCCAAAGAAAGTTAGTGCCAACAAGGTGGGCTATCACAGCCACCGATGATACTCTTAGCAAAAACTTGTTGAGCAACATAAGACACTATCAAGAAATTTCTGATTACTTCTTGTTTAGTGCAAACTATCTAGGAAATTATTACAATATTTTGTTGATGCCGGGCTGTTGGAGCTTCGAGGTTATAGAAGCTAGTGCGAAAGGTTATTTCAAAAGTTCTGATAGTATAGCCACATGGCACGACTACGAGTTTTATCAGCCTCGGAAGAAATATGCTTCTAGTGTGACGGGCGCATATTATGCTAATAGATTAGCTGTTTGTGAGTACCTAGAAAAAATCAAAAGACAAGCCTCTGTATTAGTCCTAAGAGAAGTTCGTGAGGAGTACTGGGCGCCTTGTGGCGTTGGCATTCTGCGAGAAGTTACAAGAGAAGCCATGAGCAAAAAACCACAAAAATTCTCAACAATAGAAGAAGCACTGAAAGCGGCCCAGGCTAATTTTCAATTGCCTATCTCGATTTACACAGAAAAATCAAAACTTCTGGCAAATCTCAAGAAACAATCAAGGCTCAGCAAGTTTCTTTAAGTTTTTGCCTTAAGCTTTTATCTTGAGCTCCTTGGCTTCTACAATTGCTTCGCTAACTTTTCTCCTTGCCCTTAGCAAGATTCTATGAAAAGTTGGCTGCGATATTCCCATTGCCCCGGCAGCCTTTTTCTGATCTAAGGCCATTAAGTCTTTCAAGCGTAAAGCTTCTAGCTCGTCTTTTTCCAAAAACAAAGTGTCAAGACAAATTGGCATTACAGGCAAGAAATCATCGCACTTGACCTTAACTTCAATTTTTCTCCTTTTTATCGGCCTAGCCATTTTTTAGCCTTTTTATTCCTTTTTTATGAATATATATTCATAATAATATTTAAATCTTTCGTGCCTGTAACTATGGACCTATCACAACTGTCACTAATGCAGAATACAAATCAAGAACAAACACAAATCAAATGCAGAAAATCTAAGAAGAATAAACAATCTCTATTTCTATCTCGTCTTCGGTTGTGTTGCCCTCTTTGTCATAGGCCCTGACTTTGATTGTATGCTCGCCTTCATCAAACTCTTCGGGATCGAGCTGCCATTTCCAGGGCTCTTCTTCGTCAGTGTAAACGCTCTCGCCATCAACATAGAACTTGACCTTTTCTATTTCTGATTCGTTGCCCTCAACTTTGGCTTTCACATAGATAACATCATCTATTGTCTCGCCATCTTCTGGATCGGTTATTGTGATTTTGAAATTGCTTTCTATCTTAACGCATTTACAATCGCTGTTACATTCCTCGCCTTGTTTGCAAGTATTGTTGCTCGACTTGTAGTCGCATTCTTCATTGCCATTTACTTTACCGTCACCGCATTTCGGCTCAATAATGACAAAACACTTGCACGAAACACACAAGGCGCCTTCTTCGCATCCAGTAGGCTTTACACTAGGATCGCACTCTTCACCCTCATCTATTTTCTTGTTGCCACAGCAACACTGCTTTTGGCAGGCATTACTTCCAAGATTCGTTTCAACTATTTTATTGATTTGGGCTTGGATTGGCTTTGCTTTGTCACCCCAAGTTAGGCCCATAATGTTTTCACCATAAGTATTGCTAGTAGCATTGTAATCATCTTGTAAGCCAAGCATATGCCCTGCTTCGTGTGCAGCATCGTGGATTGTTCCTTGTACTCCTGGCAATGGTTCATTCATATGCAAGGACCACCATCCTAAAGTGTCGGTGCCCTTGGCCGATACACCTTTCATATATCCTCTATAAATCTTGCCCGCAGTATCATGAGCATAATCTTGAGTAACATCAATGCAATGATACCCTGGCTGAGGATTTTGCTCGCAAGATCCTGTAATGCTTTTCCAATCAACCGAAACCTTTACAGGACACTTGCAGTCACCGTAAGTATAGCCATTCCAAACAGATTCAATATCTTTTACCCACGCCTGTATCGTGGCATTATCAGCGCCAGAAAATGCTATCTTGATAGTTATTCTGATTTCGCAGCCAGAAGCCTCGTAGATTGTTCCTGCATACGCGGCAGTCATGAAATTAATTAAAACTATCGCTAATGCCCCGATTAATAAAAACTTAAAATGTGAATTTTCCATCTTGCACGTTGAATTTTAGATTGTTTTTATTTGTGTCCCACCACGATTGCCATTGTGCTTTGTTAGTGCCGAAGGTTTGTGAAGTGTAGCGTTCGAGCACCATAGCACAGTATGAGTTTATTGGCATCACCGGCTCGCTTGGTTTCAGTATTGCGTTATTTTCGAGTTCCGCAATTAGCACTGGAATTCCTTCCTTATCACCATAACTCATGACAAGTTCGGCAGCTGTAACGCGAACATTTACATCGCTATAATTAAGGGCTTTTTTCAAATAGCCCAAAACATTCACCGAAGTATTGCGAGCTACAGCGCTCAATCCAAGTAATGATGCATATTTCTGTGTTGCTGTACTGTTTTCATTCTCGAGAATTCTAGCGAGCGATGGCACAGCAGGCTTTCCGATCATAACGAGCGCACTCAAATTCAAAGTATAAAGATTAATTCCATCGTAAGCAGAAACAACACTTTCAACAGCTGCCCTTGACTCATTTGTTTCAACGGGCGGGGCATGTTTAACTAACAAATTCTTCAGGCCATCTAATTTCATTCCGCCAATAATCCCACCAAGTTTCATCTTTGGTACAAAAAACCATGCTGCTATAGCAAAGCCAAGAACAATAACAACAATAATCCCAATAATAATTACTTTCTTCGAGATGAAAAAGCCAGCTTCGCCTTTGTAGCGCTTACTCATGCCAACGTCTTTCTTGTGGTTGATTTCCCTCATTTTTTAATCTTTACTCTATCTTTAGTTTTGTATTTTATGCTAATCCCGCTTTTTATATTTTATTATTTTCATTTTATTATTTTCTTTTGCCATTTTTAATTTATTATTTACCATTCTTAACCATTCTTAATTTTCTTACCTCTTACTTTTTTCTTTTTTTACCTTCTCCTTTTCTTTCTTCTTCCTCATTGCTTTCATTATCTTATCGACTTGTTTTTCCATTTCTTCGAGCGAGCCACTATTATCAATTTTGAAATCTGCCATCTTGAATGTCTTGTGAAAATTGAATGTGGCACTTTCAATAGCTTCTTGGTGCAAGAACTGCTCGTAAGTCGTGCTGTCACCTTTTCGCCCCCTTTTTTTAGCACGCATGAACCTAACGAAAGGATCTGCATCCACCAAAATAATTTTTGCTTCGAGCTCTTTCTTTACAAGTTCAACATCAACAGTGGTGCGCAAACCATCGATAACAACATTTCTCATTGACATATGGTCTTTAGTTTTTATCATTTCTATTGCTTTATTAACAAGATAATCTTCACCAAAATTTTTTCTTAATTCGGCTTGCAATTTTCTAAGATTGTCTCGCGTTGGCTTGATTTTTCTTTTTCTCGCTTCAGCTCGCAAGAAGTTACTCATAACAATTTTCTTGAAACCATATCGCTTGACAAGATAATTAGAAACAGAATCTTTACCGCTTGCAATTGTCCCTATAACCCCAATTACGAATGGCCTAAAGTTTAACTTCTGTAACATTTTACCCTTACCTCTTTTGTCTTTTTTATTTTTGTTGCGCTTTTTTTTGCTTTTACAAAACATGCTCCTCGTGAGAGAGCTTGTAACTATGAATTTCGCTAGGCTTGAACCACAACTCTATCTCGCGTTTTGCTTCTTCTGGAGAGCCAGAAGCGTGAATTAAATTCGGAACAGCTTTGTTCTTGCTATCACCATAAGCCAAACTAAGATGAGCAAAATCGCCGCGAATTGTTCCTGGCAACGCGGTCTTGGGCTCTGTGCCGCCTACGATCTTTCTAACAACCTCGACTGCTTCCACTCCTTCCAAAACAAGTGCTAGAACAGGGCCTGTCTTTGTCAAAAATTCCACCATTCTTTTCTTGACTTGTTCGCCGCGTCTTTTGCCCAAATCATCATAGTGCTTGTCCGCCAACTTCACATCAACCCAAACCATCTTGGCCGCAACAATCTTCAGCCCGGCATTTTCGAATCTTTCAAGAATTCTGCCTATTAAGCCTCTTTGAACAGCATCTGGCTTCAACAAAACCAAAGTTCTTTGGATCATTTTATTTTTTAGATTATCTTAATGCTATATCAATTTATATATTTTTTAATTTAAATTTGCGTTGCTGCCAAGCCCTTGCGTTCTCGAATTTGTCTTATTATTTTTTCTTGTAGGTCTTTGGGCACGGGCTCGAAGCTCTGGTCGACAAGGAAAAAAGTAGCACGACCCTCTGTAGCACTTCTCAAAGCATTGCTCAATCCAAACATTTCGCTGACAGGCATCTTCGCTTCAATCCTGATATGATCTTCTTCCTGCTCCACGTTAAATAATTGTCCTCTCCTGCTCTGAATTATTGCATTAATATCCGCCATAAAATTAAGAGGTCCCTCGAACTTCAGGATTTGTAAAGGCTCGAACAAGACAGGCTTAGCATCAAACATCGCTGCCTTGATGGCATCCCTAACAGCCGGAATGACCTGTGCAGGGCCTCGGTGAATAGCGTCTTCGTGCAGCTTACAATCAATTAGCGAAACCTTAAGTTTTGTGCAAGGCTCCCTTGCCAATGGCCCCTGATCAACAACTTGCTCGAAAGCATCCATTACAAGTTCAATTACTTCGCCAATAGCAACAATTCCCCTTGTTTTATCTAGCAAAACACAATCTTTGTAGATATCACGATATTGTCTTGCTTCTTCATTGCTTACACCCAGGGCATTAAGGGCCTTGTACAATGCTTCGTCCTTTTTCTTTATTCTTCTATCTGTTATTTCTCCTGAACGCAATGCATTATAAACCGCGTCTTCCAATGGCTCGACAGTCAAGTAAAAGACATTGTGCTTGTTTGGAGAGCGGCCTTCCATTTCTCTCGATTTTTTGGTTATTGTTTCTCTGTAAACAACAATTGGCTGGCTCGTATTAATTTCGACCCCTTTTTCTGTTTTGATTCTATTAGCGATAATTTCTAAGTGCAATTCTCCCATGCCGGACAAAAGATGTTGGCCAGTTTCCTCGTTAATTTGTACTTTTATGCTAGGATCTTCCTTGCTAACTTGTTTCAAAACATTAATTAACTTTGGTAAATCCTGTGGTTTTTTGGCCTCGATAGCTTGTGTGACAACAGGCTCGAACAAGTGAGTTATTTCCTCGAAAGCTTGTTCTGGCTCCAAAGTTATTGTTTCGCTTGCATTTCCTTCGATGCCTCCAATAGCACACACATTTCCTGCTGGAATAAACTCCATGGGCTCTGTCTTAATGCCATCGTAGATAAAAACCTGCTGGATTTTTTGTTTCATTTTTGCATTGTTCAAATAAACTTCCATTCCAGCACGTAGCGTCCCCGAGAAAAGTCTTCCAACACTTATCTCCTTGCCAGTCCTCGGATCTACAATAACTCTCGTAATAATAAATGCAACTTTTCCTTGGGCATTACAATTCAACAGATCTTTTCCCATCTCGCTTTCTAAATCACCATGCCATATTTTGGGAATCCTATATTTTTGTGCTTCCACTGGAGAAGGATGGTGTCTTATAACCATATCCAAGATCACTTCATAAAGTGGAGCGTTTTTCCAAACCCACTCAGTTCTTTCTTTTTCACCCATATCATAAATTTTCGCAATGTCTTTGAACGAAACCCCTTTCTTCTGCATGAAAGGCAACGATAACGCCCAGTTGTCCCGCGCCGAACCAAACGCAACCGATCCATCTTGAATACTAACCTTCCACTTTTCTTTATATTCTGGCTCTGCAATTTTTTCGATGAGTTTGTTAAAGTGAGTAATTATCTTGACAATTCTTTGTTGCATTTGTTCCGGAGTTAGCTTCAATTCTTTGATAAGCCTGTCGAACTTGTTTATAAAAAGTGTAGGTTTGACACGCTCTCTCAATGCTTGCTTTATTACGGTTTCTGTCTGGGGCATGATTCCTTCGCTTGCGCAAACAAGAATAATAGTGCCATCTACGGCCCTCATGGCTCTCGTAACATTTCCAGAAAAATCAACATGTCCAGGTGTGTCGATAAGGTTGATGAGGTATTCTTGGCCTTGATATTCGTGCACCATAGAAACGTTAGCCGCATCCACTGTCAATAATCTTGTTTTCTCATCTTCGTGCTGCCATGTCATCATTCCTTTTTCGAGGTCGCCCGCACTCATTTCTGACATCAGTCCCGCAGCCGCCAGCAAATTATCTGTCATGGCTGTTTTGCCATGGTGAATATGGGCGCTCGTGCATATGTTCCTAATGTTCTCGGGCTTGTTTATGATTCTTCTGAATTTTTCTATTCTTGATTCTTTTGCCATTTTTATTCTTCTTTTCTATGAAAAACATATTTATCATCAGGGTATTTAACGTTCACAATTCCTTTCTTTTCCAAAGCTTTGGCTATTTCCACGAGATGTTTTCTTACATACCCCATCGCATTCTTATCGCTAACAGGCTCGCCTTCGGCTGAAATAAAATAAGTAAAAGATTCCCAATTCCTATTGTCATAACTTTGCTCCATTTCTACGGCTACAGGTTTTGAATCGGGGTCGCCTGTATTAATTAACTTTACATTTTTAATTTTAATGCCCACGCTTGGAAAAACGATTTTGCCCCTGACCATCTTAGCTGCAGTATCGTTTTCTATTTTTTCTATTAGATTTGAACACTGTGTCACTTTTCTCATCTAACAAATATCAAAGAAGCATTTTTAAAAGTTTTCTTTATTGTCTTGTTGATGCTTGCTTCTCTTCAGAATAATCTCAGAACAATAATTCTTTTAAACTTCTCGAAAATAAAATAAAAATGAAAAAAAGCCTTGCAGCAATTATTGCAACAGGTTTAATATCCCTTGTCTCCCCTGTTTTGCAAATCTCCCAAGTCAATGCCCAAACCGAGATTGCCACAGAAACTTCTGACACCTTGAGGTATCATTTCAGGGCCACGGCAAGAATACCTATCATCAATATGGTCTCACTACTGACAGGAGAAATAAAGTATTACAAGAACAATAACAAAATAAGTGGCGAAATAATCCCAACAGGGGGCATCGCCAAATTCTTTGACAAAGACATTGCACACAGAATCTACTCCACAACGTTTTATCCCGATAGTATTGTTTATATCCAAAAGGAAGACTCTTTAGAATCAGAAAAGACCATAAGAAAAACCCTCAGCAGAAATTCGCCTTACTTTGATGCACTGACTTCTGCAAGTATCTTGCTCGATTATATAGAAAAGGACAGTCTAGACTACCATCCCTTAGTAAAATATGGAACGATTACTTTGTTCGTAGATAACAAGATTATTTCAGCCAAGCTCTCTTCTATAGAAGAAGAAAAAATAAAATACAATGGTAAAAAAGTTATTGCCAAAAAAATATCAATTGAGAACTGCCCAGATGACAGAACCTTCTTTGATCTTATAATTTACAATAGGAAACCAATCGAGATTTATTGTCGAATAAAAAGAGGACTTGGAATAAACTTGAGCGCAAAGCTCACAGAAGATCTCGCAGAGGACTCTTCCGAAGAAAGGTAGTTTGAAAAATTATCTTGCAGAATCCGCCTGTTTTTCTATTTCAATTTTTTTTGTAATGGCAAAACTTTCGTTGCTGTTCTGGCTTGCAAGTATAATTTCATTAGCAAGTGTCTCTTGTATAGTTTTTTTCTTGCCAAAAGCCTTGTCATGCGCGCCGTGAACAATGTTCCTCAAGGCCAGACTAATCCTGCGTGATGGAGAAATATCAACAGCTTGTGGATAACGAGCGCCACCATATTCTATAGTAGTGATTTCATCTCTTGGTGCGGCGTTTTCTATAGCACGAACAAGAACCTGAACTGGATTTTCTTTGGTTTGCTCTTGGATTATCTTGAAAGTCTCCAGAACAATATTTGCTTGTTGGGCATATTTGCCGGAAACTCTTGTCATAATCTTATGTTTCTTTCCCCTGTGCCCTGGCACAGCCAATTCATTGATAAGCCTTTCAACTATGTTGACCTTGGCCTTGCCAAACTTCTCACGATGTCTACCTCTTGACTTCAACAAGAGTTTTGCATCTAAATTAATGTATCTCTTCAATCCAGGATCTTCTACTTTTACTTCAGAAACATCGTAAATGCCAAACAACTTCATCTTATTCCCCTCCTGAAAACTCCTCCAAACATTTTCTGACAAGCGCGACATCCTTTTCTTTTCCGATTCCCCGTTCCCAATGGCACGTTATATTGTTGTTTCAAAACCTGACTTACTCCAGGAGCTTTGTAAAGCACCTCTGCTGTTTCATAAAACCAAGAACCAGCGGTTTGCAAAAACCGTATTGTATTGTTAACCAACTGTGCTATTTCTTCTGGCATTTTATCTCCTACCCTTTTCAATCTTGCCCTTTACAAGCATCGAGAGGGGCTGCCCATTTACCTTTATAACTTGATACCTAACACAAGGGATGTCTCCTTTGGCCCTCCCTTGTTTACCCCCTATGCTTTCGATTATTACCTCATCGTGCTCGTCAATGAACCTCTGTGCTAGATTGCCCGGAATAAAAGCTGTAACCTGTTTATTATTCTTTATGAGCTGGACCCTGCAACATTTTCTCATGGCAGAGTTTGGCTGTTTGGCCTCGAATTGTACCTTTTCTAAAACAATGCCCTTGGCTTGGCTAGCGCCTTCCAATGGGTCGCTCTTTTCTTTCAAATGCAACATCCTTTTTTTATAGTTCCAACTAGCCCAACGCGCCTTCTGGCGTTTCTTTTTTAATTTTCTTCCACTCATTAGTCCCATAGATAAGTTAGTCTACACTAACTTTATAAATGTTTTTCTCCTGGGGATTTCAATGATAATAAAGTTAAAAGTAAAACCAAATTCCCCAGAAAGCAAGTTTATTGAAAACGAAAATACGGCTTATCTCAAGGCTCCTGCTGAAAAGAACAAGGCCAACATCGAATTAATCAAACTCATAGCAAAACATTATAAAGTTCCAAGCGCCCAAGTCAAGATAATAAAAGGCTTAAGCTCCAGAGAGAAGGTTGTTGAAATAAAAGTCTAAAATGGCAACAATTAGATACGAAAACGCCGAGGACATCAAGAATAAAGTAGAATTGATTATCAAAGTTCTAGAGCTAAAACACATAAATCCAGAGCGAGTTTACTGCATCAGAAGCCATGGCTCTAGCTCCCGAGGCGTAATCGCAAGATGCCACTCATTGCCGAAGATCATGCAGCAGGTTCTTGCAATTGAGCCCGTATACATAATCGAAGTTATTAGTGAAAGTTTTGACAAACAGAGCGAAGAAGAGAAAACCAAAACTCTCATTCATGAGCTTTTGCACATCCCCAAAACTTTCGGCGGCGGCTTCTTGCATCACAACTTTGTTACGAGAGCCAAAATAGAAAAATTATACAACAAATTCAAGAAGCTCGAGAATTCATCGCTGTCAAGTAAAAATATCGTCGAACAAAAGATTTAAATATAACCTCAACTTAGAAATTACATAATAAATGGCTAAGGCTTGTCATGAATTCCATTCATGTTAAAGCTTAAAAGGAGGTTAAAAAATGGGAAAAGTTCTTATAAAGAACGCAGTAAAGAGAAAACCTGGCTATCTTTACTATGTAGACGGAAAAGGAAACGTCTGCGAAGCCAAGATGGCCCGTGGCGGAAGGAAAAAGAAAAAGAGGTAAAGGTAAAGCCTCTTTGTTTTAGTTTGTTTTCTTTTTTTTATTTTTTATTTTATAGTTTGTGTTTCTACAATAAATTTTTTTAATCTAAGTACTTAGCATTAGTATGTCATTAAAAAAATGAAATCTGAAACAAAACCCAAAAATAGAAGCAGAAACAGCAAAAACATTTCAAAAGTGATGGGCATTCTCGCAAAGTACTTTCATCACAGCGAGAAAACAACCCTGAACAGAATGCGTTGTCAGCGAGAGGATCCTTTCAAAATTCTTATTTCATGTCTCTTATCATTGAGAACCCAAGACAAGAACACTGAAAAAGTCTCGAGAGCCTTGTTCAAGGTTGCAGAAACTCCGGAAGAAATAGTTAGAATGCCGATCAAAAAGCTCGAGAAGATTATCTACAGCTCTGGCCATTACAAGAAAAAAGCGCGAATATTGAAACATGTTTCTAAAGTACTAATTGAAAAATACAATGGCAAGGTTCCAAACAACAAAGAAGAATTGCTCAGCATTAAGGGCATCGGCCCAAAAACCGCGAACATCGTTCTTTCATTCGCCTTTTGCCAAGATGTTCTTCCTATTGACACCCACTGCCACAGGATTCCTAACCGCCTCGGCTGGGTCAAGACAACAAGCCCAGAACAAACAGAAAAAGCCCTCGAGAAAATTTTGCCAAAGCGCTATTGGCGCGAGTTCAATGCTATCTTCGTGTTGTTCGGCAAGACAATCTGCAAGCCAATCTCGCCATGGTGCTCAAAATGTCCTGTGCGAGAATATTGCAAAAGAATCAATGTAAAGAAAAGCAGGTGAAAGAGGAGCGCAGTAATTTTGATTAACCCTTGTTAATAGACCTCACCTCGATTTAAGCTATAAATTAAATCAGAGCTGTGAGGCGCGAGTGAAATTTGATGGAATGAAATGGAATTCAAATTTCCTCCTGCGAGTTATGACGGACGAGCAAAGCGAGGAGTAATAATTTCTAATAATGCCTGTTAGGCGAGGTGAGGGCGAAGCCCGAAAGTGTAACGTCCCCAAGCCACGAAGTGGCGAAGGCGTTTGCCGAAGCGCGCACATTCGAAATCAAATATGTTTTTTAATAGCCTCTTTAATCATTTCCTTTGGTGGGTAAGGATATTGTTTGCTTTTATAGAAGTAAATCCTGCAGCCACAATTACATTCTTGTTTCACAAATTCGGTTGCTTCTTTGGTATGTTCAGCCAGTTCTTCACAAGGCAAACATCTACCTTTGCTAACTTCTTCCTGAATATCTTTTCCATCAATTCTGATAGTTGGTGAACCAACAAAATTATATTTTCTTGCTTTTTCATCTGAATCAATCAAAATCTCTTTGACATCAGCTTTTACTTTAAGTTCTTTTAAACTTTTTCTAATCAATTCTTTAGTCTTTACACACCACGGACAATCTAAAATATATAAAAGTTCAATTTTCATAATCATTACTTTAAAATTCTTTTATTTATAATTCTTTCGCGCGCGAGGCAAATGTCGCCTAATCGCTGTTATGCTCTCCGTAAGGACGAAATTTTAGTGCAACGATGCCGAAGGCAAAAATTTCGAGTTGCGAGTCCGCCGAAAATTCGTTGTTGCCGTAGTTTTTTAGGAAATTGCCACCGCATTTTAGATTATAACAAAAAATAACCAGTAAATTAAGATATTTATTACAGTCATTGGAATACCTATCTTTGCAAATTCCAGAAAAGTTATTGTTTCTCCAGATTTCCTTTCTGCATTTTGAATTATTATAATATTACTTGCAGCTCCAAGTATGAGCAAATTACCCGCTATTGTGCTACCTGCAGCTAGTGCAATCATCTCTTTTGTTGATGCTCCTATGTGAGAGAGCATTGGTAAATAAAGTGCTACCAAAGGCACATTTGATATTAATTGACTTAGTAAAACGCTAATAACTAATATCATCGGAATGGAAAGAATATTTATGCTCATGGTAGTTATTGCTGATTGAAAAAATCCTGTATCCCAAACACTCCTCATTAATATGAACATTGCAGCAAAAAACACCAATGTGTGCCAGTCAATTTTTTTTATTATAGAAATTCTTTTTCTGCTAAACATCAAAATTGGAAGTGCTGATATGGCAGTAATGTAAACTAATTTTAGGTCTAGCTGCACATTTAGAAATGATATTACAATTTTGCTAAAAATTAATATTAACAACAAGACAAGGGACATCTTAGATAAAATTGCAAGTTTATGGTCTTTTATGGTTTCTTGAGGATGATGGTTCAAAGAATTATTATTAAATTGTTCTCTATAAAATATTTTTATCAGAAGGAAAGCCACAAAGAGATTAATAATTGTTGGTATCAATAAATATTGCAAAAAAGTCAGAAATGGATTGTTTATACCTCCCTGTGTCGCAATGAGAAAATTTTGTGGATTTCCAATAGGGCTCATAACACTGCCAATTGTTATTGCAAATGCTAACGTAATCAAAAGATTTTTTGGGTTTACATTATACTTTTTCGCAAGGGACAAAACCATTGGTGTCCCTATGATAGCCAAAGTATCGTTCATAAGAAGTGCTGAAGCAAAACCCATCCCAAACAAGATAAGTAATAATAACTGATTTGTGTTTTTTGCTCTTTTGAATATTTTATAAGACAGATGAGAAAGATAACCACTTTCTTCAAGCGCAACACCTATAATAAACAGACTAAACAAAAAAAACATTACATCTACATTAATTGATTTTAAAGCATTTGTTGGAGAGATTTGACCAGTTATTAAGACTGTTACTGCTCCAAAAAGCATTATCTGCCAAATCTGGAGTTTTATATTACCAATCTGTCTAATTGCGATAAGTACAAAGACGATAATTAAAATTATTATTGGGATTATCATATCATCAACAATATTTTAATGTCCTATATAAATCTAATTAATGACACTCCGTCGTTAAAGATAAGAAAAAATTTCGTTAAAATTTTGTTAGACGAAACGAAGTTGCGTTGTTTTTCCGTTTGTGAATTTTAACGAAGGCAGCAACAGAAGAATTTTCGGTGGCAAACTCGTAGAGGCGGACTCGCAATTGAGCATAATCCTTGTTATATTCTCCGAAGGACAAAAATTCAGTGCAACGTTCCGAAGGAAAATTTTTGAGTCGTCGTGTCTATTGTTTAGTCGTGGGGGTTGCCACCGATTTTATTAAGTGCTTCAAATTTTTTCTTATTTCCAAGAGGATTATCTTTACTTACCTCAGATGCTTTTTTGTAAATATTCTTTAGAGTATTCAAACTTAAGATTTTTAGTTTTTTTCCATAAAAATCTAATTCTTGAAAATCCTTAGGTAAGTCTTTTTGCCAGAAATCTATAGAATCAAACTCTATTTTCAGATCATCTTTTAAAATTTGGAGCACATGCCATCTTTTATCGTGATTATATTTGATTTTTCTTTCCTCCAAAACTTTAATGATTTTTGCAAAATCTTTTTCTCTAATCAACATATCAATATCATTGACATTCATTTTCTTATTTTTGGTATAAACAAAAACAGCCAAACTGCCATAAACAATGGGTTCTACATTTTGTTTATCACAAATGTCAATGATTTCTTTGCAAAAATCTACTAATCGAACGAATTGTTCTTTATTTGAAGGAAAGTCATTTATTGAAAGCATAATAATAAAATCAAATGCAAATTTATTAATGTATCGAAATTTTGAAGGCGGCAACCCCTAATATAATTCTACACGACGATTGAATATAACAGACTTTTAGCGAAATCCTTTGGATTTGGTGACGATGAGCATAATAAATAAAATATAAAAATGCCATTTTTTTATTTTTGATATGAAAAAAGAGTTGTTATGCCTTGGCATTGAAGCTACTGCTCATACTTTTGGCGTGGCTGTTGTTGATAGCGATTGCAAAATTCTGAGCAATTGCAAAGACACTTATACAACTGAGCATGGCGGCATAATTCCTATCGAAGCAGCCAAGCACCACGATAATGTCAAGGAAAAAGTCTTGCAAGATGCTTTGAATGAGGCAAAAGTCAAGTTGAAAGATATTGACTTGATTGCTTATTCTCAAGGCCCCGGACTCGCGCCTTGTTTGTTACGAGGCCTTACTCTTGCTAAAGAGCTTGCCAAGAAATACAAAAAGCCACTTGTGCCAGTTAATCACTGCATTGCTCATCTTGAAATTGGCAAGGCACTTTGTAAATGCAAAGATCCGGTGTTGCTTTATTGTTCAGGCGCCAATACTCAAGTAATAAGTTATGCTGCTGGCAAGTACAGGATTTTTGGCGAAACCCTCGACATAGGCATTGGCAATTTTATTGATTCTTTTGCTCGCTATGTTGGCTTGGGTTTTCCAGGCGGGCCTAAAATAGCTGAATTGGCCTTGAAAAGTAATAACTTGATTGAATTGCCTTACACTGTTAAGGGCATGGATGTCGCGTTTTCAGGCTTGCTCACTAACTTGAAACAGAAATATGATAAAGGCTTCAAGCTCGAAGATTTAGCTTTTTCCTTGCAAGAACATGCTTTTGCAATGCTAATTGAGGTAGCAGAAAGAGCCATGGCCCACCTCAAGAAAGACGAGTTGCTTCTTGGTGGCGGCGTTGCATGCAATGCAAGACTTCAAGAAATGGCAAAAATAATGTGCAAGGAACGAGGAGCAAAAGCATATTGCCCGCCTGCTTCTGTTCTTGTTGATAATGCAGCGATGATAGCATGGCTTGGCCTTTTGATGTTCAAAGCCAAGCAACAAGTCTCGCCAGACAAGGCAGACATAAAGCCTTATGAGCGTACAGATGATGTTGATGTGAAGTGGCTGTAAAAAATTAATGTTACCACCAATTTATCCTAACGCCATTTACCGACGTCATTGTAAATTATCTGAAAATTTTATTTTTGGCGCATAAGGAATATGTTACTTCTAATTGGTTGTTACAAAAAACCGAAAAACGAAAGATTTAAAAAGGTGTATTAACTATGGAATAGTAATAATGGGCACTTATCGCCTTAATAAATAAATTAAATAAAAAAAACAAAATAAAATGAAAGGCAAACTATTTGGTTTGTTTTTTTTAGCTTTGGTAGCAAGTATTCTAGCATTGACAAGTGTTCTTGCAGAAAGCTGGCAAGAAACATCCATGCCCGACATCAAAGAGATGACTGTGTATGTTGATGGGAATGTTGTTTGGTATGGTTTTTGCTATGGGCCTTCCAGATGGCCACCTATCGATGACCCGAGAGAAATAGAAATAGATGCTTCCCCTATATGGAGATGTTACACCTACCAATATAACACTCCAGCTCTAGAAAGAGATTCACAACTTTCTGTGAAAGTTGTGTTCAAAAGTAACAAAGACTTGGGAAACATGAAGGTTCATGTATGGGTCAATGGCTATCGCGAAGAGCTCGAAGCAAGAACTGGCGAGTTTGATGTCTTCAAAGACAACTTGTACTCGAAAACTCTTTTCATAGACATCCCTTATGACATTGATGCCAGAGACCCCTACACACTTTACGTCAAACTCGAAAAGAACCGAGAGCTTACGGGTGTAGACGAAGCTAAGGTAAACATGAATGTCCAAAGAATAGCTAACATCTTGGACATTTTGAGCATTGACTTGTACGATAACAACCGCGATAATATTTTCAATGCAGGCAGCACAATGTATGCTGATATTGTTGTTAAGAACCGCGGGAACCACAAGGCAGACGACGTTTATGTCAGAGTTAGCATCAAAGAACTTGGTATAAGCAGAAATGTTTATCTTGGCGACTTGGAAGCTTACGATAACCACTATGCACACAACAATGACGACACAAAGAGAGTTACAATTGCAATGACTCTCCCAACAGACACAGCAACTGGCTCTTACACAGTAGAAGTCGAAGTCTACAATTCAGAACTTAGCGACAAAGAAACAAGAACAATTCTTGTTGAGAAGGCTTTGGCCAAGAACATAGAGATAATCCCACAGATTACAGAAGCCGACGTTAGAACAGGAGCAACAGCACAATATTCCTTGCTAGTTTCAAACACTGGCGAAACAGAAGAGCACTTCGTCATCGAGGTGCTTGGAGCAAATGGTTGGGCAACAACTGTTGTTTCTCCGGCTTCATTTACACTTGAAGCTGGCGAGAGCAAGATTGTGAACATCGACTTGAGTGTTGCTAAAGATGCCGAGGCAGGGAAATATCCTTTCACTGTTCGTGTCAAATATGGCAACGAAGCCAAGCAATACAATTTCATGGCTAATGTTGCTAAGGGCACTGCAGTAGACTGGAAGATTATCTTAATGATAATCGGGATTGTCTTGGCTGTAGCAATAATTGTTTTGCTTGTTATAACATTGATCAAGCAGAACAAAGGTAGTGTTGAAGAGAAACCAGAACTAGAAAGCTATTACTAAATCAAAAGCTAAGTCGAGAACAAAGGCTAAGGAAAGGCTAAGGGCTAAAAGCATAGGCTAAAAACCAGAAAGATAGAAACTCAAAGCTGAGAAAACAAGCTAAAAACAAGGAAGTCAAGGTTGGCCTCTTTTTTTATTTTTTCCAACCTTCTCTTTTTTTATTTTTTTATTTTTTGTTTTCTTTTTTCGTTTTTTTGATAATTCATTTTTTTTTTCGTTTTTGTTTTTCCATTTATTATTGCAATTTTTTATCTATAATTCAATACAAAAATGCATACAAAGAATGCATATAAAGAAGGCAATATAAAAAACTGAAACACATTACTGGCAAATTGTAAATTGGCTCAAGAATGCATAAGTTTGAGGTGAGGAATTCCATTTCTCTTATACTGATAACTTCCTTTGTTTGAGTTATCAGTGTAACCAAACAAATCCTGTGATATCGGGCTAATCTTGAGAGTTCATATATTCCTACGTATTATAAAATAATGAGTAAAGAATTCAGAAGGAATATTCTCTTACAACAAATTAAAGGAAGTTGGTTGAAAAGAAAAACAATGAATTAGCGAGAGCTGCGTTGATTATTTGGAATCGTGCAACAAAGCAATTTTCTCGAAACCTTTTTAAACCACAGTTTCCCTAACAAGTTATAAACCATATGACCAAAGCTAAGATTTAACATAGCTAATGAGGGAGGTTAAAAAATGGTTTCTCCATACGAGATAGTAGAAATTGCCAGGAAGACAGGAAAAATAGAAAAAGGAGTAAACGAAGTTACAAAAGCAATTGAACGAGGAACTGCTAAGCTAGTCGTTGTAGCCGAAGACGTAAATCCGAAAGAGATTACCCAACATTTGCCATTGCTATGCCAAGAGAAAAACATTCCTTTTGTCATAGCAGACTCAAAGAAAAAGTTAGGCGTAGCAGCGGGCATAAATGTAAGTGCATCGGCTGTTGCAATAATAGAAGCTGGCGAGGCTAGTTCGCACATTGCAGATTTAGCAAAGGGCAAAGAAAAAACCAAATAAAAATAAATTATTATCCTGGGCTTAATCCAAACCTGACTCAATAACCAAAAAAATGGGAAGTAAGAAACGGCAAAGGATCAAAGAGGGCGCAGCCACGGAAATGAAAGGAATAGAAAAATTCGTTGGGGAGGCTGTGCCCGCGGTAGTTGAGGAAATCTCTGGCAGAACAGGTTTCAGGGGCGAACTTACTCAAGTAAAAGTAAGAATTCTGCAAGGCAATGATAAAGGCAAGGTGATAAGAAGGAATGTCAAAGGCCCTGTTCGCTTGAAAGATATTCTAATGCTTCGTGAAACTCAAATCGAAGCAAGAAGAATAAGAACAAAGGTTATGAAAGGAGCATTCACGTAAAAATGTCAAAATGTTTTTTTTGTTCCAGAGATATTGAACCTGGCCGTGGCATAATTTTTGTTACTCTCGAAGGCAAAATACTGCATTTTTGCTCGAGTAAATGCAGAAAACATTTCAAGCTTGGCCGCAACAAGAAACAGAAATGGATTGTAAAGCAAAAGAAAAAGAAGGAACAAAAATCAGGCCAATAAATAAAGCGCAAGAAAACAAATAAAGCAAAGTTTAAATAACGGGTCTTCTATATCTGTATATTGCATCAGTTTGAACCTATAATTAGCCCAAGATAAAGATGCATAAATAAAAAGAGGTAAAAAAAAGAAAAAATGGCAATAGTACCTCCTCCTTTCAGAGGGGCGACTCCTTCTGCCCCAGCCGCACCAAAGCCAACGCATCCCATCATTAACATTAACCCCGAAATTCCTCCGCTAAGGCGCATTGAAGACAAGACAAAAATTAATGTAAGATATGTTTTGATAGCACCGCATGCAACAGCTCATATTTACTGGAACCCCAACATCGGAGAAGTTGTTTACGAGATTGAAGAGCCCTTGCTCAACGAGTTCGAATCAAAAATTCTTTCTGAACTTGAGACAGGCATGTATGAACTTATTAACCTAGAAGCAGTTGTCGAAAAAACCCAAGAAGCCCTGCTCTCATATCTGGACAAGATGGCAAAGCTGCTATTGAGCGAACTCGGAAGAAGCATTAGCGAAGAAAGCTACAACAGAATCTTTTATTACCTTTACAGAGACTTCATTGGGCTTAACGAAATTGAGCCATTGCTCCGAGACTTTTTCATCGAAGATATCGAGTGTAATGGTGTTAATACTCCTGTTTACGTTGTTCACAGAGTTTTTAGAAACTTAAGGACAAACTTAGTGTACAGGGACATGAACAAGGCCGCAAGTTTCGTAGAGAAACTCGCGCAAAGATGTGGCCGTTATGTTTCATATGCCTCGCCATTGCTTGATGGAACGCTTCCGGACGGCTCGAGAGTAAATGCTACTTATACTACCGAAGTTACAAGCAAGGGCCCTACATTCACGATAAGAAAATTCACGAAAGTTCCTTGGACGCCTATCCAACTTATCTCAATGAATACACTATCGCCAGAAATGCTTGCTTATTTCTGGATCCTAATGCAATACAAATGTAATATTCTAGTTACGGGAGGCACCGGCTCTGGCAAAACTTCAATGTTAAACGCCTTTGCATTCTTTATCCCGCCAGAAGCCAGAGTTGTTTCGGTTGAAGACACTAGAGAGATAAACTTGCCAAGAGAAAACTGGCTACCAAGCGTAGCAAGGGCAGGATTAGTAGGCGGAGTTGGTGAGATAGATATGTTCACATTGCTCAAGGAAAGCTTCAGACAAAATCCGGATTATGTTATTGTTGGCGAAGTACGCGGCAAAGAAGCTTTTGTGTTGTTCCAGGCAATGGCTTCTGGTCATCCTAGCCTAAGCACAATGCACGCCGATTCTGTAGAAACAGTTATAAGACGATTAGAAACGCCACCAATAAACTTATCGCCAACTCTCGTGAATAGCCTAGATGCCGTAGCAGTCATGACCCATGCCATAGTAGACAAACATGAAACAAGGCGCCTCAAAGAAATAGTTGAAATTGTAGATGTTGATCCTGATGGCGTAGCAATTACAAATACCCCTTTTGTATGGAACCCCGCCGAAGATGCTTTCTATTTCAAGACAGAAAGCAAAGTCTTCCAAAAAATAATGAAGCGTTATGGCCTGAGCAAGGAACAACTGTTAGAAGAATTCAAGATAAGGACAAAATTACTCTATGCGCTATACAAGAAAAAAATATTTGATTTTGAAACAGTCCAAAGGATAATAAATGACTACTACAAAAATCCAGAAATGGTTTTAGAGAAATACCTGCCAGAATACACTAAAAACAAAGGCAAAAAAAGAACTTAAAAATAACAGAAAGATGATAGCTCCCCAAAAAATAAACTTTATCATACAGCTAGTAAACTCCACGCAAGAAATTCTCGTAGCTTTAGAAAAAGCCTCGAAACAAGGCGACCCCGAAAAATTTGAATCCGTAAAGAAAGAACTCTCGAAACTGATAAATGAAGTAGAGAGAGAAATAAAAAATTTGAAATAAATAACAAAAAAAGCAAAAATTACAAGAGATAAAAAAATGCAAGAGATAGAAAAACTAACAGCGAATTTAGAGCAAGCCAAAAGAATTTTGCAAGAGCTAAATGCTATAGTACTGGCTTATGGAAAGGCTAATGAAAGTGAACGAGTAGTTTTAGAAAGAACCTACAATTCGCTTGTGGACCAACTAAAGATAGTCTACGAGCCCTTGCCCCCTATTGTACAAAATATCACTCTTGAAACTACAGCCAGGACAGCGGCCGAAAAAGAAAGAATCGAAAAAGAAAAAACAGCCGAGCAAAGAATAGAAAGAGTAGAAAGAATCGCAACGGCAACCGGGCCAGTTTATATCGGAGCAAACTACAAATCCAAGTTCCTAGAAGAATTAAATTTGAGTGAGAAAGAATTGCGGGAGGTAAAATCAAAAATATTGAAAAAAAAGATAAAGCCTGTAGAAGAAATAGCCACTCTTAAACCATCTAAATTGGCGATCATCTCAAGCAAGATTTTTGGCCCAATATCATCAAACTTAACAAAATCTTCTCTGTTCAAGAGTGTAGAGCGTGACCTAAGGAAGGCAAATATGCCATATATGTTGAGCAGCTACATTTCAATAATCTTCTTTCTAACTTTTCTCGCATTTGTGCTTTCTGTTACTATCGCAATAGTTCTAGCATTGGCAATTGAAGCTACACTAATTGCGATAGTAAGGAATATTGCTGTAGCCGTTTTATTTACAGTCATTGTTTTCTTCTTTGTCTTGAGCTATCCTGCAAGCGTAGTCGGAAGCAACAGAAAAAAACTCGAGACAGAAATGCCTTTTGCAACAGCGCACATGGCCGCAATAGCTTCTAGCAAAGTAGAACCCACAAAAATCTTTTCGATAATGGCAACAACAAAAGAATACAAGGCATTTAGTGCAGAAATTAGAAAAGTTGTTAATCAAATAAATTTCTATGGCTATGATTTAACAACCGCCCTAAGAAATGCAACAAAAACAAGTCCAAGCAAGAAATATGGTGACTTGCTCAATGGCATGATTACGACAATAACTACCGGAGGCAATCTTACAACTTATTTGCAAGAAAAATCAAAGGCGCTTTTGCTCGATTACAGGCTGAGCCATGAGCGTTACACCAATGTCATAGGGATGTATTCTGACATCTACACTGCACTGCTCATAGCCGCGCCTCTCATATTCATGTTACTCTTGGCCATAGTTTCTATAATGGGCCCAACTTTTTTGGCAATGGACATTAGCACTTTAGCAAATTTCGGCATAATTGGAATAGTCGCATTAAACATTTTATTCCTGATTTTCCTTAAAATAACGCAACCAGAAATTTAAAAAGATGGCAAGCAAAATACAAGTAGTGGGGATTGTAATAGGGATCGTAATGACAATACTCAGCTTTATCTTTTTCTACAACTCCAAGGTGCTATGGTTCTTGATAGGGCTCGCGATTATAGTTGCAGTCATTCCTTTTATTGCTTCAATGATAATAGAGACAGGCCGGGAGAAAGAAAAAGAGGAAATGTTCCTTGCTTTTGCTCTAGACTTAGTAGAAAGTGTAAAGGCGGGCGCACCAATATCAAAGAGTATTATACAAGTGGCAAAAAAAGATTACGGTTCGCTAACTCCCCACATCAGGAAACTTGCCAATCAAGTTGCCCTTGCAATTCCAGTCAGGCAAGCCTTGCGAACCTTCGCTTCTGACATCAAAAACAAAGTTATCTCGAGAAGTGTTGAGCTAATTATTGAAGCCGAGGCCTCTGGTGGCGAGATCGGAAAAGTTATTGATGCAGTCGTGAGGAGCGTAACAGAAATAGAAGACCTAAAAAAAGAACGAGCTTCTAGAGTATTTGGAATGATAGTGCAAGGCTACATAATTTTCTTTATTTTTGTTGCAATAATGTTATTCGTAGAGCTGAAATTTATGCCACTAATTACTAGTGCATTGGCTGGAACTGAACTCACAGCAGGAACTGGGGGCATAGGAAGCCCTGGCATGGGCGTCACACTAGGCAGGAATATCTCTCAAGAGCTCATGGAACGCTCCTTCTTTATCTTGTTGCTCGTGCAGGCATTATTTGCCGGTCTTGTTATAGGCAAGTTAAGCGAAGGCTCGGTTCGCTATGGAATTAAACATAGCGCTATTCTATTGACAATAACCTATCTTGTTGTTACAGCCACGAGGGCACTTGCTAGTTAACTGCTTGCTGGCCAACTAAACTTAATAAAAACGATTACCCCACTTTATTTTTTTTCTCAAGATTCCCTTGTAAAACAAAGTATAGAGCCACCAAAAAGGAAACAGGAACCAGTAAGTTAGAACAAAATAGAAATAAGCAAGAAGCAAATTACTCTGGCTTCTTGTGTGTTTTTTCGCTATATACAAAACTACCAATGACAAAACAATTCCAATAATCATAAACACAATAAAAGGATTAGTAATGCTACTATAAACAAACTCTGAAACCTCGCTCCACTTTAAATTAAAAAATGGCCTGACATCAAAATTAGTAACGAAAAATCTTACAATTGTATCTTTCAAGGAAAGGAATCCTTGATAAAAAAATACGAACAGCATGGCTATTGCGATCAACACAGAAACAAAAGCAGAAGGCAAGATGAGGAATGCAAGGTTGTCCCATCTTTTTGGCGGGAACAGTTCCGGATAATTCGCAGCATTTTTTGTAAATCCATAGTACCACCTCAATCTTTGCTTCAAAATTCCCTTGAAATTATTTGGCTGTTTTGCATAGACATTTGCACTAATACTATTCTTAATTTTGTAGCCCCTCGCCTGGATTCTCATGGCTATTTCCGTGTCTTCGGTAGGGTTATGCTCATCGAAGTAGCCGTGTTTTTCAAAGAAACTTTTGCGGTAGGCAGAGAACGGCCCAGGAATTACATGAATAGATTCATTCAAATCGAAGATTTTTCTCAAATAAATTCCTAACATGAATTCAGCATATTGTAAGTTCAGCCAGAAACCCTGGGGCTTGTAAACGCTCATCGCAGGAGTAACCGCTGCGACCTTTTTGTCTTCAAAATAGCCGAGCATTTTTTTGAGAGCATCTGGTTCGACAAAAGAATCTGCGTCCATGTTAACCACTATTTCGCCTTTCGCTCTCTTGAAACCATAATTCATTGCGCTGCCCTTGCCGCCATTTTCTTTCTTGAAAAGTTTCAAAGCTACTTCTGGCTTTTTTCTTGCAATAAACTGCCTAACCTTTTCAGAAGTTTTGTCAGTGCTGCCATCATCTACAACAATAATCTCGTACTTGTCTTTCGGATAATCCAAAACAAGCAAGGTTTCTAAAGTTCTAACAATTGTTTTTTCTTCGTTCCATGCCGGCACAACAATAGAAACAAAAGGAAATCTTTTCAAGGGAGGATCTTTAATTTTAGAAAGATTCTCCAAATAGCTAAGCAAAAAGAATATAGAGGTGAATAAGCCTACATAAGCGGCAATATAAATAATCCAATGCGTCCATAACATTTTATTAGCTATAATCCCAATATCTCTGTTTATTTTTATAGATTTAGATACCAAAATTGCTATATCCTAGTTTAATTATATTTAAATATAACCAAGCACAAATAAGATCATGGCCAAAGAAAAAAATATGACTGACAATACAAAAGGAGCGCCAAGGTCATTTGGAACAGCGAGCCATTATTTAGTAACTTTTTCTTTAGCTACCTTGCTTTTCATTATAGGAATCTTGGTAGGCTCTGCAATAACCTCGCACAAAGTAGAAAATTTGGTAAATACGAGAGAAGAGTTAAGGTTAGAGATGCTTGATTTAGAGTTACAAGGTGCCTTGGCAGAACAAAACCCCTGTAGCAATTATGTTTTGTATGGCCTGGGCGAGAAACTAGACGATCTTGGGACAAAGCTAACAATCCTAGAAGACCAACTCGGCAAGAACGATCCTCGTGTTATAGAACTGAAAAAGCCTTACACTTTACTAATGATCCAACACTACATTTTGATCAAAAAAAGAATTGAAAAGTGTGGCGAGGATTATATTATCATCTTGTTTTTCTATTCCAACAAGCCGGAGTTCGTAGAAGATAGCAAGAAACAAGGTTTCATTCTTAATTATTTCGCAAAAAAATATGGATACGAAAAAGTCAAGGTTTATTCCCTAGATGCCGACTTGAATTTGGGTGTTATCAACACCTTAAAAGAAAAGTACAATATTTCGATAGTCCCTACGACCATCGTTAATGACAAGGTTTATGTAGGCCTTCATCCGAGAGAAGATTTTGAGAAAGATTTTTAGTTAGATGCTGAGTTAACTATTGGCCTTTTGTATTCATATATAATTATAATCCCCTCTTCTTTTATTTTCCTAAAAAAGGGACTATTATCCAACCACTCTTCATTCGGTTCCTTGTCTATTCCTTTTATTTTAACATAATAACCATTGTAAGGCATATTTTCTGGAAATTTTTTATAAAATTCTTGATCCCAAGGCCAAGTTGCTATTGTTTTCCTTTTTGTATAATAAGCGATATTGGGATAAAGGCTATCAGCATAAATTACTTCATCTTGAAGCAAATTTTCTTTGATAAAAGGAGCTACCTGTTTTAATGCAGCGCTTCTTTCTAACATAATATCCTCACCAAAGTCCATTTTTCCGCTAAAATAGTTAAAATTGTAAAAAGTAAAAATTAAAAGTAAAACGATAATCAACACAAAAATTAATACCACAATTTTTCGAAAAGATGTTTTCATTTGTGGGATTCTTATTCTGGAGTAACCTAAACTGGCCAATACAAGCAAGGGAGGAATCGCAGGTAAAAGATATCTAACCTCTTTGTGGGCCATTATACTGAAGTAAATAAAAAAAGAAATAAACCAAATCCATAAAAAAACCTCGCTTGAGAATATTTTCTTATTTTTGATTATACTCACTATATAAAGAATTAAACCTGCCAAACCTACTGGCGCTATAAGAATGTAAGATGCTTTAAAATAAAACAAAGGATCTATAATCGCAGGAATACTTCCTGCAGCGATTGCTTGCGCTCTAAATAAAAGAGTAATAAAAGGAAAAGGGAAAGGATGGTGAAATTGATTTTGTGTAAACTGGACCCATAACATATAAGGCACCAAAGTCAGAATAGTAAAAACAAGAAAAAGAGCACTATTTGAAACTTTTTCTTTGAACTTTGATTTAACAAAAAAAATAAATAAAAACCCCAAGGGAACGAACATTAAAGATGTGAAACGCATCAAAATACAAAATCCACAAAAGATACCAGAAAGAAAAAGAAATAATCTATTTTTAGAATGTTGCCATTTGAACAGAAAATAAAACAGAAATAAACTCAAACCAAAAGAAGGAACATCGTTCATAATTTTTGGGGACCAATGTATAAAATAAGGAGCCAATATAAGCAGGATAGAAGCAAAAATGCCCACCTTTTCATTGAAAGTTTCCTTCCCAAGCAAAAAGATACCGCCCACTGCCAGAGCAAAAAATATGGCAACGATAATGTGGGCCGCTATTTCTATGTTAGCAAACAAAGAACCAAAAGCAACAAGCAAAATTATCAGGGGGGGTCTATAATCTATTTCAGTATAATAAGGATGGGCATAACCAAGAGTCTCTGCACTCGATAGAAAAACCGCTTCATCCCAAAGATATATATTATTAGCTTGCAATAAAGTCATAAAAAAAGCACTTACTACTAGAACAATCATAATAATGAAATATTTTTTTTGATTATTCTTTTTTCTCATTTCCACACCCACCACAAACTTGTTAAATAAGTAATGATAGTAGCAATGGCGATCCCAATTAGGTTAGATAATAAATAATGTAAGCCAGAAGCAGTTAAAATCCATAATAATCCTAAATTAACGATCAATGCCATTGCTCTAGTCAGATTGAATTTTCCTAATCTTACAAAAAAATTACCTTTTCTTTCTTTTTTGAAAGTCCATATATCATTCAAGATAAAATTTGTAATAATTGACATTTCGATTGCAATTAAACTCGAAAAAAGATAGAACAACCCAGATTCGGTCAAGAGCCAAAGCAGACCTTCATTAATAATAATGCCAGTTGCGCCTACAGTAAGGAATTTCAAAATCCTGTAGTGCTCTTTAGAGTATCTAGCAAGTCTCAAAAGATGTATGAAAGCCAATTTTGTCTGTTTAAAATTGAACTTACTTTTGCCTTTTTTTCTTTCCTTGAATCTAAAGGGGATTTCTAAAATACTATCGTAATTGGCCTTGGCAAGAATCTCCAAGAGAATTTTGAATCCAACCGGATTTAGTTTAATGCCATCAAGAATTTTTTTTCTGAAAACAAAGAAACCTGAAGCGGGGTCTTTTACACTCTTGCTTCTTGGCACAAGAAGATGCGCCAAAAATCTGTAAACTTTAGACACGTGCCTTCTCTCGAAACTAAGGTTAACCTTAGCGCCTTTAACAAATCTAGAAGCTATTACAATATCATTTCTTTCTAAAGCTCTTAGCATTTTTGGCAACAGTTCAGGAGGATGCTGCAAATCTGCATCCATCACTACAATAATATCTCCTTTTGCTTGCGGCAGTACTTTAACTACCGCTTTGCTCAAATCAGTGTTACCAGTTTGTATAACTTTTACGGGCCAGTTATATTCCAGAGCCAAATGCTTGGCTATGGCAACTGTATTATCTTTACTGTTACTGTCTGCAACGATTATTTCGTATGCCTTGAGATTGATATTTGCAATTCTCCTAAAAAGAACCCCTATGTTTTGGGCCTCATTCAATGTAGGCACTATAATAGATATCATCAATTACAGAAAAATATTAAAAGTTATAAATATTACTATCGCTACTAACTTAATAATATTTTCAAAAATGTTCGAATCGTTTAATTTCACGGAGCAAAAAGAAGAAGAATGCGAAGAGTGCCTTGCCCGAGATTTTCTCGTTGATGCAATAGTTGATGGCAAGCAAAAAAGAATCTGCCGAAGATGTGTTATTGCCAGCAACGCAATAGAGCTCAAAAAACCTAATGCAATACAATTGGATGCTATCCACAGGCCCTCGGTGAGAGATGCAATGTTCCGTGCTTCTGGGATAATGCCGAAGCCAATCCAACCAAGTCAAACAATGCATGCACAGCCAAAATTAGAAGATTTGAGAGCACGCTACGAAGAACTCAAGAAAAAGAGAGCAGAAGAGCAAGCAAAAAAAGAAAACAGCACTGAACTTTTGCAGTTACTTCATGGCAAACCACAAAAACCAGAAGTTCTGGACGAAAAAGAGTTCGTTGATTATATTGAAAAACTTCCGAAAGAAATAACTACAACACAAGCCCAATTAACGCCACAGCCACAACAAATATCCCAAAAAAAATTGCAGTCAGGTCAAACAAGTAAGCAGAATGAAGTTGCTATTGATTTTAGCATAGAAGCAACAAAGAGGACAAGAATTCGTGACTTGCTGGAGCGAATGAAACGCCTTGACGAGGAAGCTGAAGCCAAAGAAAGAGAAAAATTAGAACAAGCCCTCGAAGAAAAAATGAAAAAAGATACAAATGCTGACATCAGTACGGACAGTACAGACAGTGCGGGCTACGAGGAAAAAATTTAAATAGCAACTTATCGACTTTTTTATATGGAAATTAAATTTATCAGAAAAGAAAAAAACTATCTTGAAATTGAGCTAGATAATTTGACCGTAGCCGAGCTCCTAAGAAATGCATTGTGGCATGACAAGGCCACGGAACTAGCGGCTTGGAAGCGCGAGCATCCAAGCAAGAATCCTTGCCTGATTTTGAGAACGAATGGCAAGGAAGCAAAGAAAGTCTTGCTCGATACAATAGAAAATATTCAAAAAACAAACGCCGAATTAATCTCAGAATTCAAGAAAGCCATGAAAGGTAAATAAAAAATGGATTTAGCAGATAAATCAACATCTGAATTAGAGAATTTATTAACAAAGTACGAAAGCGATTGCAAAACTAGCGGCTTAATTTTTGGTTGTTCAACAATTGCAGAAGTTGCTTCAATTGCTGGTTTAATTATTCCTAGACTTATTAAATCCTTTGAACCTTCTTTTGAACCTACGCCGCTATTGCCATATGAACAATATTTGTTATCAACATCTATCACAGCCGAATAAAATTTTAAATTATTTCAAAAAAAGCTAAAAAAAGAAAAGGCAAAATGAAACGCTCATCTCGTCGTTGGAAAAAGAAAGGACAAATGCGTTGGAAATGGCAACGCAAGCGCATGAAAAGAGAAAAACGCAAGAGAAAACAGCGCAGAATGGCTGCCGTTTGAGCTTCTTATAGTAAAATTAAAAATTAAGGGACAAAAATAGAGAATAAAAATCAACGGAAATGGTAAGTAATCCCTAACTTAACATTCTTTTCAACTATTCTTGCTTTTTCTTCTTGATCTTGCGCAGCATTAATATTGCCTAGCAAATATAGTCCTGTTTTATTGTCAAAAATCCAGTGTATGCCACTTTCAAAACTAATCTCCCCTTTGCTAGCATTTCCTATTGGCTCGTTATTATTGAAGAATTCCATCCCCTTGTCAGTCTCATAAGTTGCCCCTATCAACAATCTGACTTTATCACCAAATCTCAACTTGAAGCACCCTAAGTTAGTGTAAACGCCCCAAGGGTTGTAGCCGCTCCTTCCTGAAAGTTCCATGCCAAAATGTTTCGAATTGTAATCCAAAGCGCCCTTAGCATAATGTTTTATCTTCATGTTATTATCAATACCAGCACCCAGGTAGCCAGAAACTACAACGGGGTTCAAGTCGAGAGCACCACCAGCTTCACCATAGAAAGTTACTTTTGCAGAATCCATTGCTAGAGCAAATCCGCCAGAAACCCATGGGTTATATACTCTTGCGCCAAGATTGAGCAAGTTCTTGATTTCATTGCTTTCATCGCCACTCAATAAAGTCCATTCCAAATTTCCAGAGATTCTGGGCTTGTTTTCTTGTGGTTTGTTTATGCTATGCCAATTTATTCCAAAATAAGGAGCAAGCCATAACGCCGTGCCATTTGCATTTCTATGGCCGAATCCAAAAACAAAATCATAACGGCCTATGCTCTTGTCTTTGTCCAATCTGAAAAAACCTCTTTCACTCTCAACCGGAGCCTGTACTTCAGGAACAGAAGGGATATAATTCTTTATTAATTCCTCAATTTTCTTTTCTAACTCTTTTTCCAATTTAATTTCGTGAATAACAACTGCAGTGTCTGGGTCGTATCTGTGTATAATGAATGTAGTATCTGGCACATCTATCTTATGCGTCACTTTTCCATCTACTTCTATCTTTACCTTTCCGTCAACTTTCCCTCCAACATTAACATCTATTTTCTTTGGAATTATCGGAGTGTCTGGATGGCTTGGGGGGTTTGGGTTCTTGCCCGTGCACAAGGGGATATAAAAAGTATAAAGAGGGTTATCAGAGTTGGCCACATAGAAATACTTTCCTCCTTGGTCTCTTTTCAATACTTCCCTTATCCACCATTCTTCGAATTCCCACTTCTTGCCCTGCTTAGCAAGCATTTCTTGGAGAAGCAAAAAACCATTTTTAACTACTTCTTCTGAAAGCCTTTCCCTTTTCTCAAGTTTTACATAAATCCTAGCAGAATCACTACCATAACTAACTGTCTTCAAAGTATAGTCAAACAAAAATGGTAAAATTAAATTTGTCATGATAAACTAACTAATAACTTATTTATAAATCTTTCGTTTTTTATCTACTTTAGAATGACAAAAGAAAATAAAGATAAAAGAACCTGCCTACAGCTAAAATAACACACAAAAAAAACGAAAATCTATCATAAGATTTATAAACCCCCCATTTATGTTAAAAATAACCAGTTTAACAAGTTAGTTAATAGCCATCAAAAATTAACTAATGGAGGTTAAAATTTAAGATGCCAAAAGAAAAAAAAGACGAAGAGGAAACAGAAGACGAGGAAGAAGAATTTGAGGATGAAGAGGAAACAGAGGATGAAGACGAGGAAGAAGAATTTGAGGATGAAGAGGAAACAGAGGATGAAGACGAGGAAGAAGAATTTGAGGATGAAGAGGAAACAGAGGATGAAGACGAGGAAGAATTTGGAGAGGAGGACTGGTAGTCCTTCGGAGTTTATTTTCTGTTTCTTTATTTTTTTATTTTTTTGGTTTTGAATTGTTAAAATGATCGGGATTTTTTGAATAAATAAAAAAAGTTTAAAAAACCCAAGAGGCTTGTAAAATAAAATTAAAAGGAATTAAATTGAAAAGGGATTGAAAAGAGATTGGAAAATGATGTATGACTTCAAAACAAAAGAAAAAGAAATACTAGAATTTTGGAATAAAAATCAGATTTACCAAAAGGTCAAGGAAAAAAATAAGAAGGGCAAAAAGTTCTATTTTTTGCAAGGCCCCCCATACACATCTGGCCATCTTCACATTGGACATGCCTGGAATAATTGCCTGAAAGATACTGTTTTGAGATACAAAAGAATGAATGGTTTTAATGTCTGGGACCGTGCTGGCTATGACATGCATGGCTTGCCAACAGAAAATGCAGTTCAAAAACTTCTAAAGCTAAAGGACAAAAAAGAAATTCTTGCATTCGGGATAGAAAAATTCAATCGTGAGTGTCGCAACTATTCTCTGGCTAGATTACAAGAAATGAACCGCGATTTATTAAAACTTGGTGTATGGATGGACTACGAAAATGCCTACAAGCCAATAGACAATGATTTCATGAGCAACGAATGGTTCTTGATAAAGAAAGCCCACGAACAGAAAAGGCTCTACAAAGGCAAGAAAATCATGCACTGGTGTGCAAGCTGCGAGACTGCCTTAGCAAAACACGAGCTCGAGTACGAGAACGTCAAAGATAAAAGTATTTTCTTGAAATTTCGGCTGAAAGGCAAAGAAAACAAGGGAAATGAATTCCTAATAATATGGACTACGACTCCCTGGACAATTCCCTACAATCTTGCTGTGATGGTAAATCCTTCTTTGGACTATGTAAAAGTTCGTGTTGAAGAAGGAAAAGAAAAAGGTGAGATATGGATTATTGCGAAGGCCCTAGCAAATGTTGTCATGACAAGCGTGTTCGAGAAAAAATTCAAAATTCTCGAAGAAATGAAGGGCGAGAAGCTCGAGGGCCTAGAATATGAGCATCCTTTCTACAAGGAAATGAAAAATATCTTTGATGATCTAAAGAAAAAACACAAGAATATCCATACAGTAATTTTGAGCGAAGAATATGTAACAACAGATGCTGGCACTGGCCTCGTTCATTGTGCTCCTGGTTGCGGCCCAGAAGATTTTGAAGTTGGCCAAAAATACAATATTCCCCCTTTCAATACCTTAGACGAAAAAGGTAATTTGCTTGAGATGGACTTCCTCAAGGGATTCATCGCAAAAAAAGATGATGCTAAGATAATTGAAATGTTGAAAAATAAGGGCTCGCTGCTTGCGGTTACAGAAGTCGAACACGAATATCCCCTGTGTTGGCGATGTCACAATCCGGTCATTTTCCGAGCGACAGAACAATGGTTTCTCAAGATTGAAGACCTCGTGCCAGAAATGTTGAAAGCCAATGCTAAAGTCAAATGGGTTCCCAAATGGGCCAAGGATGCTTTCGATTCTTGGGTAAAGGCACTGAAAGACAATAGCATCACAAGACAACGTTACTGGGGTACTCCCGTGCCTATATGGGAATGTGAAAAATGCAAAACAATAGAAGTCCTAGGCTCCCAAGAAGAGCTATCAAAAAAAGCTCTCGACAAACTTCCCGATGATTTACACAAGCCATGGATAGATTCAGTAAAACTGAAATGCCCAAAATGTAACGGCATCATGACAAGAATTCCAGATGTACTAGACGTATGGCTCGATTCTGGCACTACCTCATGGAACTGTCTTTACTATCCTTCGCAAAAACAATACATGAAGGAGTGGTTCCCTGCCGACTTCATCCTCGAAGCGAACGAACAAATTCGGCTTTGGTTTTCTATGCTATTGACTTGTAGCCTTATCGCTCTTAAAAAACCATGCTACAAAGCGGTCTATGTTCACGGAATGATTCTCGACTGGCATGGCATGAAAATGTCAAAATCGCTCGGAAATGTGGTTTCTCCTTACGAGGTAATTGACAAGTATGGCGTGGACTTGTTTCGCTATTACATGACTGAATGCCGCGCAGGTGAAAACATTAATTTTTCGTGGGAAGGTATGAAACAAAAACAGAGAAACATAAACGTATTTTGGAACATAAAGAATTACTTGCTCGAATTGTCGCAGCTTCTCAAAAAGAACCCGACAAAACTAAAGCCATCTTCATTTTCAATAGAAGAGCGTTACATGCTGTCACGCCTACATTCAACAATAAAAGAAGTCACTGAACTTTACGAGGATTACAAACTTGATGAAATTATCTCTAAGATAGAAAATCTTTTCTTGGAGTTAAGCAGAGTTTACATACAGCTCATTAGAGAAAAATCCTCTATTGGAACAGAAAACGAGCGCGAAACAGTGCTCTACACAATCTACGAATGCCTAAACAATATAATAAAGCTGTTCGCTCCAGTCGTTCCTTACATAACAGAAGCAATATTCTTGGAAATGAAAGAAGCCTTTGGCTTGAAAGAAGAGTCAATCCATCTAACAGAATGGCCAAAAGCCAACGAAAAGTTCATAGACAAAAAGCTAGAGCAAGAATTTGCGGTAGCATTAAAAATTATTGAAAATGCCCTTGCTTTAAGGTCTGCTGCAGGAATAGGAGTTAGGTGGCCCCTCGCTTCAATAACCCTGAAAGCAGAAAATAAACCAAGCAAGGAGTTGGAAGAAATAATTTTGAGGCAAGCCAATGTTAAAAAGTTAAAATTCGAATTAGAAAAAGGAAAGTTTGAAGTTACTCTTGACACTAATCTTACGCCAGAACTTGAGCAGGAAGGCTACGCCCGCGAATTAATGCGTACAATCCAGGAAACAAGAAAAAAAGCTGGCCTGAGAAAAGAGCAGGTCATTTCGCTAACTCTAGAGCTCGATAAAGAACTTGAAGCCCCAGCAAAAAAATTTGAGAAGACAATCAAGGAAAAAGTAAATGCCAAAGAGCTTTCAATAAACCCAAAAACAAAAAAAAGCAAACATGCTTACAATTACGAAGAGAAAATCAAGAACAAGCAAGTTAAAATCTCTTTTGACATAGTGTAATTAAAATAATTACAATTTTAATATAATCTCGGTAAAGATACGAATAAATTATAGAAAGCTTTAAATACTACTTGATACTAAATACACTAAAGCATTGTTAATCGCTATGCAAAAGTAAATAAAATGATTGTCAAAGAAGAGTTTTTGAGCAGATTGAGGAAGATCTTTGGCTTGAATTTATACGAAGTGAAGGTATGGACTGCTTTGCTTTCTAGAGGCGTCAGCACTGCTGGCGAACTAGCTGACATCTCCGCAGTACCAAGAAGCAGAACCTACGACATTCTAGAGAGCCTAGAGAAAAAGGGGTTTATAGTGATGAAACTTGGCAAGCCTATAAAGTTCGTGGCATTGAAACCCGAGGAAGTTGTAGAGCGAGTCAAGAGAAATGTGATTAGAGACGCACAAGACATGGCAAAGAGGCTCGAAGAGCTCAAGGGCAGTGATGTCCTGGAGGAATTGACAGCGTTGCACACTAATGGTATCAAATACATTGAGCCTACAGACTTGTCAGGAGCAATAAGGGGCAGACACAACATCTACAACCATCTTGACATGATGATAAGGAATGCCAACAAAAGCGTTACAATTGCAACTACAGCGGAAGGCCTCAACCGAAAATTCGAAGCATTGAAGGCGACCATTGAAAAAGCAAAGAAAAAGGGTGTGAGTGTTAGAATCGCTGCTCCGATAACCCCAAAAAATTATAGCGTTGCAAAAGAATTGAGCAAAATCGCAGAAGTAAGGCATGGCAAAATCAAGTCAAGATTCGCCATGGTTGACGGCAAAGAACTAATGTTCTTGATCTTGGACGACGAAGATACTCACCCGAACTACGACGTGGGAGTCTGGGTCAACAGCCCATTCTTTGCAACTGCACTAGGACAAATATTTGAACACAGCTGGGAAAAAATGACTCCACTAAACAAAGTCAAATTGTAAATTTCATCAGTTTGCCCAGTTTGTGCTCAGTTTGCTCAAGAACGAAAAAGAGGGGAAACATCCGAATTTTATTTTTTCCTATTTTTATTTATCTTTTAGTATGTTTTAGTATGCCATTCACTTCTCCCTGTCTTTTCTCTCTTGCTTTACTCTTTCCTCTTCCACTATTCTGCCGAATAAATAGTGGCTTGCTGTCTTGTCTATCTTAACCTTGAACCATTTGCCAAGCAAATTTTCTTTGCCTTTGATAACTACCGGCCTATAATTTTCATCTCTCGCAAGCCACGAGTTTCCAAAGCCAAGGGCATCAACCAAAACCCGAAGCTCTTTGCCTAACTCTTTCTTGTTTTTCTCAATGCAAATTTTATTATGTAACTTCATTAAGTCGATTGCTCGTTTCTTTTTCTCATTCTCATCTACCTGGCCTTTCATAAATGCAGCCCTAGTGCCTGGCATTGGCCAGAATTTCGAAATATTAACAATATCTGGTTTGGTTTTCTCAATCAAATCCATAGTTTTCTTGAAATCTTCACGAGATTCGCCAGGATAACCAACAATCACGTCAGTGCTCAGTGTGCCACAAGGAAACTTTTTTCTGAATTTTTTTACAATAAGCAAAAAATCTTTAACTTTGTAGTCGCGGTTCATCAGTTTCAGGACCCTATCCGAGCCTGACTGGACAGGCAGATGCAAAAACTTGAACACTTTCTCGTTTTCATAACATTCGAACATCTCATCGCAAATTGGCAACAAACTCGAGGGGTTCATCATACCAACCCTGACAAAAAAACGGCCCTTGCCTTTCAGCTCGAAAATCTCTTTCAACAACGAAGGCAATTCATGATTGCCCCTATCACAACCATAACAAGCATTGTCTTGCGATGTCAGCCAGATCTCTTTACAACCTTGCTCCAACATGTTCTTGATATCTTTCAGTATAGCATCTCGAGGATATGAAAAAAGCGGGCCCTTAACATGCTTAACGATGCAATAAGCACAATTATTTGCACAACCTTGTGCAATCTGGACTATCCCAATTATTTTCTGTTGGGGCATGCGCGGCAAATTCAGTTTTATCTCTTTGGTTTTGCCAACAAGAAAAACTTGCTTACCCTCCAGAACATCTTTGACTGCCTTTGCGATTTCACGGACGTGATGAACGCTAACAATCGATGCTCTTGGTGCAAGCTTTCTTATCTTCTCAAAATAGGCCTCGGGCATACAGCCAGCAACTACGAGTTTTCTTGAAGAAAAATGCTTGATTCTTTCTTCCATTCGTTTGAGTGTTGGCCCTTTCACAATACAAGTATTCAAAATAATTACATCGGCAAGTTTATCATTCTCGATAATATTGAAGCCTCTCGAGGCCAAAATGCCCTTAATTATTTCGGCATTGCTCTGATTCGCACTACAACCATAACTTTCAAGATAAACATTAAATGGCATTCAATGAACAAACAATAAGAATATAAAAATCTTACACATCCCTTGCGCCACTTTACATAGCCTCGAGCAAAGGCACACCAATCAAATTAAGGCAATTGGCCAAAACCTGTTTAGTGGCTTGAACCAAAGCAACCCTTCTTTCTTTGATTCCCTGCTCTGCATTAATTACTGGGCAAGACTCATAGAAATCATTGAAAGTTTGCGCAAGATTATAAGCATAATTGCACAACAAGTGCGGCTTCAGCTGATCTAACGCGGCTTTAGCAATTTCTGGAAAAAATGCCAGTTCTCTTGCCAAAACATATTCTTTATCGTCGATATTTTTGTAGTTTGCCTTGTCCAAGTTACCTATTTCCCCTAATTTTTTCAAAATGCTCGAAGCTCTTGCATAACTATACTGCAAGTAAGGTGCACTATTCCCTTCAAAATTCAAGGCTTCTTGCCAGTCAAACAGTATTTCCTTGTTTAGCTCATAACGCGCGATGCCATAACGAACAGCACCAACCCCTATAGCTTCAGCAACTTTGTTAATATCGACTTTATTCTCTCGTTTTCTTTTCTTGATTTCTCGTTTGGCTTTGCTAATAGCTTCTTTGATAAAATCGCTCACAAGTACAACTTCGCCTTTCCTCGTGGCCATTCTCTTTGCCCCAGTTTCCGTCTTTAGAAGTATAAAAGAATAATGAACCACGCGAGGCGCGACATAACCCAAAAGCTCAAGGGCTGCGCTGATCTGCTTGAAATAGAGCTTTTGGTCTTCGCCCAAAACGATTATGTTCAATGGCGCGCTCTTCAACTTATCTATGGTGTAGGCCAAATCACGCAAAGGATAAAGTCCAGTACCGTCGCTTCTTGTTAGAACAAGAACAGGACTTTTCATCTCTTTCTCGAACTGCCATTTCATATTGCCCTGGTTCAAAATAATTCTGCCTTCCATGTCTTTCTCGAGTCTCTTTGATTTTTCCAGCTCTTTCAAAATTTTTTTCAATGTACCTTTCTCGAGATAAATAGATTCATAATCAAAAGAATCATAAAAAATGTCCAATTTCTCGAGAATTTTTCTTTGTCCTTCGACAGCTGTCTTGACAAGTTTATTCAACTTAGCAATAGTTTCTTTATCGCGCGCCTCGATCTTCCTCAAAATTTCAAATACTTTGTTCTCTGTTTCTGGATTATTTTCCATCTCTTGAGACATCCTGACATAAAGTTCCAGCAAATCATCAAAACTCTCATTTCCTTTAGCGCCCAACACTAACAACGCCATTTGTTTGCTTACATCATTGACATAATAGTGAACTTCCGTGTCATAGCCGTGAAATCGCAAGAGCCTTGCTATTATGTCACCAACAATCGCATTTCTAATACGACCAACATGTGGCGAGGCATTAGGATTAATACTAGTATGCTCGATGAGGGCCTTACCTTTAGCGCCAGTTGAGCCATAACGTTCTGCCTCTTCCAAAACTTTCCCTACAGTTGCTTGCAAAAAGCAAGATTTATCAACAAAAAAATTGATATAGCCACTAACCGCCTCGATCTTGGCAATTTCTCTAGGAAGCTTAAGCTTACCCAATTTTTCTACAATTTCTTTGGCTATATTCGATGGATTTCTTCGCTGTTGCCAGGCAAGCTGAAAACATGGAAATGCATAATCCCCAAATCCTTGTTTTGGAATCTCGAGTTCTATTGCTTTCAAGCCAGTAGCTTTTTTCAAAGCCCCTTTTATCTTATCCTCAATTTCCATAGCACAAAAAAAGCAAAAAGCTTTATAAACCTTATCAACTTTTCAAGATTGAAATCACATTGAAATAATTTGATAATTATTGAAAAAGAGGTATAGAAAGGAAAAATGAGAATTGAATTAGAAGAAAGGCCGCAAAGACCTATTATAATAGAAGGCTTCCCAGGATTTGGCTTTGTTTCTACAATCGCTACCGAGTTTTTGATAAGGCACCTTGGCGCCAAACCAATAGGAAGAATTACTAGCGAGAAAATAACTCCTATAGCGGCAATCCACAAATCCTCCCTTATTTATCCTCTCGAGATTTTTTATGACAAAAAAACAAATATAATACTTGTTCAAGCAGTCACGCCAGTTGATGGCCTAGAATGGGAAATTGCCGATACTTTGGTGAGGCTTGCAAAAGAGTTGAAAGCAAAAGAATTCATCGGCCTAGAAGGTGTTGCTTCTACGGCACAAATCAGAGAGCCGCAGATTTTTTATTATGCCAGTCATGAAGAAAAAAAGAAAGCCATACAAAACCTAAAAATCAAGCCCCTAGACGAAGGTATAATCATCGGAGTCACCGGAGCATTATTAATGAAAATGAAAGAAACCCCTCTTTCTTGCTTTTTTGTCGAAACTCACAGTGACTTGCCCGATAACAGAGGAGCGGCAAAATTAATCGAAGTTCTTGACAAATATCTTGGATTGTCCGTTGATCCAAAGCCATTGCTAACCAAAGCAAAAGAATTCGAAGAAAAATTAAAAGACCTGTTCACGAAGCTCGCAGAAGTCAAGACAGAAAAGGAAAAAAAGCAGTTGAGTTACATGGGTTAAAAACAACAATCTTGTTCTTGGCGCGCTTTTACTCGCCAGCTTCTACAATTGCAACTATTCCAACATACTTAGAAAGTGCCTTGTAAATTTCTCTTTTCAGAGCCTCGTCGCAGCTCAGGTCCAGCTTTCCTTTTTTCAATCTTATTCTTATAGAATCGGCTTCTTCTGCTAGCTTATAAATCAAATCACGAGAAGGCCTATTTGATGCAAAAGTCTTTATTCTAGTTATAATCATCTTTTCTGCCTCGTTATCTCCCTGAATAACCTTCCTCTCGTACGCTTTCCAGGTATCCATTTCAAGTAAATCAGAAACTGCCAACTGAGCTTCTCTCAATTGTTCGGTAAAATGCTTTTCCTTAATTTCATCATAGTTAACCATTTTTCCCCTCTAGCCTTATCTTGTTTTTGTTACTATTTTATTGTAGAAAAAGCTATATATAAATCTTTCGATTCCGCGGCTGTGTTGCATGATTATTTTTATCGTCAATAAAGAAAATTAGCTGTTTTTTCTTCTCGTCTAGCAGAATAAGTTTTATAAATCCCTTTTTCTACATAAATCAATAAAAACAAAAATGATCAAAAGAGGCATCCAGAACAAGAAGGCCAAAAATAAAAAAGGTCAGATTGCTTTTAAAAAATTTGTTGTAGCAATTATTTTTGTAGCCCTGGTGACTATTTTAATAATCTTTCTGGCTAATGGGTTAATTTTTGCTCAAAACCAAAAGAAAACAGAACAATTTTCTTCCAACAACTCTTCTGATAACAATTCTAATAATCCCAACCATAATGAGATAGTAGTTACAGGAACTTTTGATCTTGAACAAGGCAAGCCTTATTTCGTTAGCGCGACAATGCCTTATAACTGGACTTATGTTGGCAAGGTTCCTGAACACATAACTTTTGAGTTTAAATATGGGCCAAGTA
>Ga0207433_10002019_pt1 | contig 42373 bp, 43 predicted proteins | sample YelNatPaOPGAMG01_FD_187559 | JGI IMG/M metagenome (GOLD analysis project Ga0207433, IMG submission 187559) | Hot spring thermophilic microbial communities from Obsidian Pool, Yellowstone National Park, USA - OP-RAMG-01 (SPAdes) (version 3) | ecosystem: Environmental > Aquatic > Thermal springs...
CCGTTGACCATCAGACCGTCGATCAGCCCGACGTCGCCGCCCTTCCACAGCCCCTTGCCCACCAGGCGGGCAGCACGCGCCAGAACGTGTTCGTTGAACCAGTCCATGTAGTACTTGTGGTCGAGCACCACATAAACGGGCACGATCGCCTTGCGCACGGCGCGGGGGAACGCCGGATTGACCATGTAGGCGTAATAGGCCACGGCGACACCTGCGGCTGCCAGCCACAGTGGCAGCGTAGTCACGCTGTGCAGCGCCATTTGCAGCGGGCCGTGGAAATGCTCGGCCAGATCGGTCATCGCCGGGTGCGCTGCGGCGTCGACGACGATGGCGCCCTGGAAGAAGTGTCCGAACAGCAGCGGCCCGATGAACAAGTAGCCGGCGACCACCGAGGGAATCGCCAACAGAATCAGCGGCAGCGTCACCACCCAGGGCGACTCGTGCGGCTCGGTGCCGCCATGACCGTGGGTGTGATGATCGTCATGCTCCTGCGGCTCGGCATGATGATGATGCACATGACGGAAACGCTCCTCGCCGTGAAAAACGAGGAAATACAGCCGGAACGAGTACAGCGCAGTGACGAACACGCTGGCGACCACGGCGAAATAAGCGAACCCCGAGCCTGGTAAATCGCTGGCGTGCACCGCCTCGATGATGCTGTCCTTGGAGTAGAAGCCGGAAAAAAACGGTGTACCGATCAGCGCCAGCGAGCCGATGAGAAACGTGATCCAGGTAATCGGCATGTATTTACGCAGCCCGCCCATATTGCGGATGTCCTGGTCGTGGTGCATGCCGATGATCACCGAGCCGGCGGCGAGAAACAGCAGCGCCTTGAAGAAGGCGTGGGTCATCAAGTGGAAAATCGCCACCGAATAGGCCGAAGCACCGAGAGCAACGGTCATGTAACCGAGTTGCGACAGCGTGGAATAGGCGATGACGCGCTTGATGTCGTTTTGGATGACCCCGAGAAAGCCCATGAACAGCGCGGTGATGGCGCCGATGACCAGGATGAACGACAGCGCGGTGTTCGACAGTTCGAACAACGGCGACATGCGCGCGACCATGAAGATGCCGGCCGTCACCATGGTCGCGGCGTGGATCAGCGCGGAAATCGGCGTTGGGCCTTCCATCGAATCGGGCAGCCAGACGTGCAGCGGGAACTGCGCACTCTTGCCCATCGCTCCGATGAACAACGCAATGCACGCCACGGTCAGCAGCATCCAGTCGGTGCCCGGCAGGTGCTGCTGCAGCAATTGCGGCGCCTGTGAAAAGATCTGGGTGTAGTTCAAGCTGCCGGTATACGCCACCAGCAGGCCGATGCCGAGAATGAAGCCGAAGTCTCCCACACGGTTGACGATGAATGCCTTCATATTGGCAAACACCGCCGAAGGCCGGGTAAACCAAAAACCGATGAGCAGATACGACACCAGACCGACCGCCTCCCAGCCGAAAAACAACTGCAGCAAGTTGTTGCTCATCACCAGCATCAGCATCGAGAAGGTGAACAGCGAGATGTAGCTGAAAAAGCGCTGGTAGCCGTCGTCATCGGCCATGTAGCCGATGGTGTAGATGTGCACCATGAACGACACGAAGGTGACGACCGTCATCATCAGCGCGGACAAACCGTCGATCATGAAGCCGATTTCCATGTGCAGATGGCCGACGGTCATCCAGTCGTAAATCGTGGCGTTGAAACGCGCACCGTGGATGACGTCGTTCAACACCACCAACGACAGCACGAACGACAGACCGACCGACGCCGTCGTCAACCAGTGCGACGCGGCGCGGCCGATGCTGCGGCCGAACAGCCCGACGATGATGGACGAGACGAGCGGCGCCAGTGCGATGACCAGCAATAGCGTGGGATTGAGCGTGGCTTGCATGGACTCAGCCCTTGAGTTGGTCGAGTTCCTCGACGTCGATGGTGTTGAGGTTGCGGAACAGCACCACCAGGATCGCCAGACCGATGGCCGATTCCGCCGCCGCCACCGTGAGGATGAAAAACACGAACACCTGCCCGGCGAAGTCCTGCAGATAGTGCGAGAAGGCGATGAAGTTGAGGTTCACGGCCAACAGCATCAGCTCGATCGCCATGAGGATGACGATGAGGTTGCGGCGGTTGAGAAAAATGCCGACCACCGAAATGGCGAACAAGATCGCGCCGAGCACCAGGTAATGCGCCAGGGTGAGCGAACCGAACATGGTTTACTCCTTCGGTTGGACGGGCATGGACACCAGCCGCACGCGGTCGGCACGTCGTGCCTTGAGCTGCTGCGACACCGGCATGCCGCGCACGTCCTTGCGTTTGCGTAGCGTCAGCGCGATTGCCGCGATGATGGCCACGAGCAGAATGACGGCGGCGATTTCCACCGCGAAGAGGTAATGCGAATACAACACCAGGCCCAGCGCCTGGGTGTTGGGAACGTGGGTCAAGGGGTTGTCAGGAGACGCCACCGCGCCGACCTGCGCGGCGCGCGTCAGCCCGCCGATCTGGAAGCCCTGCATCAGCACTGCGGCCATTTCGAGCACGATGAGCACCCCCACCAACGCCGCCACCGGGAAATAGCGCCAGAAGCCGCGACGCAAGGTATCCAGGTTGATGTCGAGCATCATCACCACGAACAAAAACAGCACCATCACGGCGCCAACGTACACCAGCACCAAAACGATGGCGAGAAACTCCGCACGCAACAGCAGCCAGATGGCGGCCATCTGGAAAAACGCCAGCACCAGATACAACGCCGAATGCACCGGGTTGCGCGCGGTGATCACACGCAGCGCCGCGAATAGCAGCACTGCGGAGAACACATAGAACAGGATGGTTTGTACGTCCATGGTCACAACATCAGCCTGGCCGCAACACATGCCGCGGCACCGAAACAGAGAGAACTACGCCGCAGATCCCTTCGCATGGGGGGGTGCGGGCGCATGATCAGCGATAGGCGGCGTCGGCCTCCTTGGCTGCGGCGATTTGCTTTTCGTACCGATCCCCCACGGCCAGCAACATCTCCTTGGTGAAATAAAGGTCACCGCGTTTTTCTCCGTGGTATTCGAAGATTTGTGTTTCGACGATCGAATCCACCGGGCAACTCTCTTCGCACAGCCCGCAAAAAATGCATTTGGTCAGATCGATGTCATACCGCGTGGTGCGCCGTGTGCCGTCGTCACGCTGTTCCGATTCGATGGTGATGGCCAACGCCGGGCACACCGCCTCGCACAGCTTGCAGGCGATGCAGCGTTCCTCGCCGTTGGGGTAGCGGCGCAGCGCATGCAGGCCGCGAAACCGCGGCGACAGCGGCGTTTTTTCCTCCGGGTATTGCACCGTGATCTTGCTCTTGAAGGCATATTTGCCCGTCAGCGCCAGCCCCTTGAAGAGTTCGACCAGGAAAAAGCTGTTGAAGGTGTCACGCAAAGCGGCCATGGGTCTGCCTCACTTCCAGATGGTCCAGGGGGTCTGCATCCAGACCGCGACGACGATCAGCCAAACCAGCGTCACCGGAATGAAAATCTTCCATCCCAGACGCATGATCTGGTCGTAGCGGTAGCGCGGGAACGTGGCGCGCAACCAGAGGAACATGCTGACCACGACAAAGGTCTTCAGCCCCAGCCAGATCCAGCCCGGGATGAAACCGAGGAAGGCAAATGGCGGCTCCCACCCTCCGAGGAACATCACGGTGGTGAGGATGGAGATGAGGATCATGTTGGCGTACTCGGCCAGGAAAAACATGGCAAACGCCATGCCCGAGTACTCGACCATGTGCCCGGCGACGATTTCCGACTCGCCCTCGACCACGTCGAATGGAGCACGATTGGTTTCAGCCACGCCGGAAATGAAATACACGACAAAAATCGGCAGCAAAGGCAGCCAGTTCCACGACAGCACGTTCAGCCCCATGCTGGCGAACAGCCCTTTGGTCTGGCCGGTCACGATCTCGGTCATGTTCAGGCTACCGCTGACCATGAGCACGACGACCATGGCGAACCCCATGGCGATTTCATAACTCACCATTTGCGCCGACGCCCGCATCGCGCCAAGAAAGGCGTACTTGGAGTTGGACGCCCAGCCGGCGATGATGATGCCGTACACCTCCAACGACGTCAGCGCCAGCAGCAGCAGCAGACCGGCGTTGACGTTGGCCAGTGCCACGTCGGGCCCGAAGGGGATGACGGCCCACGCCGCCAGCGCCGGCATGATGGTCATCACCGGGCCGAGGAGAAACAGCCGCCGGTTGGCGCGTTGCGGGATGACGATTTCCTTGAGCAGCAGCTTCAGCCCGTCGGCAATCGGCTGGAACAGGCCATACGGGCCGACGCGATTGGGGCCGATGCGGATCTGGATCCAGCCGATGAGCTTGCGCTCCCAAAGCGTCAGGTAAGCCACTGCGCCCATCAGCGGAGCGACGATGACGACGATCTTGATCAGATTCCAGACGATCGGCCAGGCAATGGGGCCGAGCAGCGACAGACCGCCTTGATTGAAGGTTTCGAGCATGGTCAGATCTTTTCGACGGCGACAGCCTCGCCCCGCGAGGACACGGCGAGTGGATCGGCTTTTTCCACATGGACGGCACCGAACATCGGCCCTAGTCCGGCAGCGTCGGCCCATGCCGCGGCGATGCGCACCACGCCGTCGGCCAGTGTCTGTTCACAGCGTGCCGGCAGGAGGGCGGTGTCGGCCTGCATTCGCACCTGCACCAAATCACCGTCCTGCAAACCCAGACGTTGCCAGAGCGCAGGGTTGATCCCGACGAAGCGGGCCTCGCGCGCGTCTCGCGTGCGCTGCAGGCTGGGCGCACGGCGCACGATGGCGTCGCTCGAATAAATCGGCACCGTTGCAAGCCGCTCGACCGCCGCGGCTGCGGGCAGCGGCAGGCTTTGCGGCAGGGGTAGCGTGGACTGCGCCGCCAGCCGGGCGGCAATCCCCTGTTCACCGCCGACGGCGTCGAGTGCCGCGGCGCGTACTTCGGCAGCGGTTTGAAAATCAAACCCTGCCAGACCGAACAGATTGCCCAGCACGCGCAGCACCTTCCACGCCGGTCGGGTTTCGGCAAACGGCTGAACCACGGGATTGAAGCTCTGCAGCCGGCCTTCGGCGTTGATCAAACTGCCGGCGGTCTCGGTGAACGGCGCGATCGGCAACATGACATGCGCGTAACCTTCGGCGGCGTTGATGTACGGGCTGAGCGAAACGATGAATTCTGCGCGCCGCAGCGCGTCGGCCACCGTCACCGCGTCGGCGCAGTCGTCTTCCGGCTCGACGTCGAGCAACAGCAGCGCACGCGGCGGCTGCGCGATGATCTGTCCCAGATCGTGCCCGCCAACCAGCGGCGACACGCCGAGCAGCGCCGCACCGACGGTATTGGCCGCTTCGGTCAGCACGCCGCAAACCGCGCCACTTTCGCGCGCGATCCACTGCGCCAGCGCGCGCAGCATCGCCGCTTGCGGGTGCCGCACGGCGCTGTCGCCAAGGAACACCGCCTTGCGCTCACCGCCCAACAGGCTGGCAGCGATTGCCTTCGCGGCTTCATCCGGTTCGGGCAACGGCTGTAGCGCGGCCGGCATGTCGACGGCCTTGGCCTGCGCCAACGCCTTGGCAATACCACCGAGCGCCGCTACCCATTGGCTGGGCGCGATGGTGATACGACGGTGCATCGGCATGAGCCAGTCGTCACTGGCGGCATGCAACGTGGACACCTTGGCTCCGGCCTTGGCCGCATGCCGCAACCGCGCCGACAATAGCGGCTGCTCTTTGCGCAGCGTGCTGCCGATGAACAGCGCAGCCTGCAACTGCCCGATGTCGGCAATGGGCATGCCCAGCCAGGGCAAGCCGGCGTCAAGACCGTCGGCGGAAAAGTCACTTTGGCGCAAACGGGTATCGAGACCGCTGCTGCCCAGCGCGACAAGCAATTTGCGCAACAGGTAGAGCTCTTCGAGCGTGCTCGACGGCGCCGCCAGCGCCGCCAACTGCGCACCGCCGTCGGCGCCCATTGCGCGGCGCAGGCCATCGACGGTGAATTCGAGCGCGGTCTGCCAATCGACCGTTTTCCACTGTCCGTTCTCACGGATTTGCGGCGCTTGCAGACGCTCGGCGCTGTTGAGCCCCTCGTAAGCAAAGCGGTCGCGGTCGGAAATCCAGCATTCGTTGACCGCCTCGTTCTCCAGCGGCAGCACGCGCATGACGCGGTCGCCCTTGACCTGCACGATCAAATTGGCGCCGACGCTGTCATGCGGGCTGATCGACGCCCGCCGCGCCAATTCCCAAGTGCGCGCGCTGTAGCGGAACGGCTTGCTGGTGAGCGCGCCGACCGGGCACAAATCGATCATATTGCCCGACAGTTCGGAATCGACGGTCTGGCCGACGAAGGCCATGATTTCGGAGTGTTCGCCGCGGTTGGCCATGCCGAGTTCCATGATGCCCGCCACCTCCTGGCCAAAGCGCACGCAGCGGGTGCAATGGATGCAGCGGCTCATCTCCTCCATGGCGATGAGCGGCCCGGCATCCTTGTGGAACACGACGCGCTTTTCCTCGGTATAGCGCGATGCCGAGCTGCCGTAGCCCACGGCCAGATCCTGTAGCTGACATTCGCCGCCCTGGTCGCAGATCGGGCAGTCCAGGGGATGGTTGATGAGCAGAAACTCCATCACCCCTTTTTGCGCCTGCACCGCACGCGCGGAATGGGTACGCACCACCATCCCCTGCGCCACCGGAGTGGCGCAGGCAGGCAGCGGTTTGGGTGCCTTTTCCACATCGACCAGGCACATGCGGCAATTGGCTGCGATGCTCAGTTTGTGGTGATAGCAGAAGTGCGGCACGTAAATGCCGAGCTGCGTGGCCGCGTCCATGACCATCGCGCCTTCGGGCACTTGGACTTTCCGGCCGTCGATTTCGAGTTCAACCATGATGGGTGCGTCCTGGCAAATCGGCTCAGACGTCGTGAGTCAGACGTAGGCCGGCACGAGGCAGGCCTTGTGAGTGATGTGGTGCTCGAACTCGCTGCGGAAGTGCTTGATGAACGACTTCACCGGCATCGCCGCGGCGTCGCCCAGCGCACAGATGGTGCGCCCGGCAATGTTGTCGGACACCGAGCCCAGCAAGTCGAGGTCTTCCATGCGCCCCTGCCCGTTTTCGATGCGGTGCACCACGCGGTACAACCAGCCCGTGCCTTCGCGACAAGGCGTGCACTGGCCGCACGATTCGTGCTGGTAGAAATACGACAAGCGCATCAGCGACTTGACCATGCAGCGCGTGTCGTTGAGCACGATCACCGCGCCCGAGCCAAGCATCGACCCCGCCTTGGCGATCGAGTCGTAGTCCATGGTGCAGTCCATCATGATGTTTGCGGGCAACACGGGCGCCGACGATCCGCCCGGGATCACCGCCTTGAGCTGCCGGCCTTCGCGCATGCCGCCGGCGAGTTCGAGCAGTTTGGCAAACGGCGTGCCCATTGGCACTTCGTAGTTGCCGGGGCGCTGCACGTCACCCGACACCGAGTAGATCTTGGTGCCGCCGTTGTTCGGTTTGCCGACTTCGAGGTAGGCCTGCCCGCCGTTGCGGATGATCCAGGGCACTGCAGCAAATGTCTCGGTGTTGTTGATGGTCGTCGGTTTGCCGTACAAGCCGAAGCTGGCCGGGAACGGCGGCTTGAACCGCGGCTGGCCTTTCTTGCCTTCGAGCGACTCGAGCAGCGCGGTTTCCTCGCCGCAGATGTAGGCGCCGAAGCCGTGCGAGGCGTGGAGCTGGAAGCTGAAGTCGCTGCCCAGGATGTTGTCACCGAGAAAACCTGCGGCACGCGCCTGCCGCAGCGCCTCTTCGAAGCGCTCGTAATCCTCGAAGATTTCGCCGTGGATGTAGTTGTAGCCGACGGAGATGCCCATCGCGAAAGCGGCGATGGTCATGCCCTCGATCACCGCATGCGGGTTGAAGCGCAGGATGTCGCGGTCTTTGAAGGTGCCGGGCTCGCCCTCGTCGGAATTGCACACCAGGTATTTCTGCCCCGGGAACTGCCGCGGCATGAAGCTCCACTTCAACCCGGTCGGGAAGCCCGCGCCGCCGCGGCCGCGCAGCGCCGAAGTCTTGACCTCGGCGATGACCTGATCGGGTGTCCAGCCTTCGGTGAGAATTTTGCGCAGCGCCTTGTAGCCATCGCGGGCGAGGTAGCCGTCCAGACCCCAGTTGCTGCCGTCCAGCCCGGCGAAAATCTGCGGCTGGATGTGGCGACCGTGGAAACACGTTTCCTGCCCGGTGCTGCGGCCGAAAGGAGGATGGCTCATTTGGACTGCTCCTTCGCCGCCGCTGCACGCAGCTCGTCGATCAGCGCATCCAGACGATCTGGGCGCATGAAGCTGCACAGCCGGCGGTCGTTGACCAGCATCGCCGGCGCGTCGCCGCAAGCCCCCAGGCACTCCGACTCCTGCAGAGTGAAGAGCCCATCCGGCGTGGTGTCGCCAATGGCCACGCCGAGCTTGTCGCTGAGGTATTGCGCTGCTGCCGTCCCCCCGCTCAACGCGCAGGGCAGATTGGTGCAGACGTTGAGTTTGTAGCGCCCGACCGGCCGGGTGTTGAACATGTTGTAGAAGGTGACGACCTCGTGCACCGCGATCGGCGGCATGTCAAGGTAGTCCGCAACGGCTTTTTCCGCTTCCGGCGACACCCAGCCGTGCCGTTGCTGCACGATGGACAAGGCCGCGATCACCGCGGACTGCTTCTGTTCAGCGGGGTATTTGGCGATTTCCTGGTCGATACGCTGGCGAATCTCTTCGGACAGCGTCAGGCGTTGCACTTCGCAATCCATAGACAGGCGATCCATCAGCGGTCGATCTCCCCAAAAACGATATCGAGCGTGCCGATGATGGCCACGACATCGGCAATCATGTGGCCACGGGACATTTCATCCAGCGCGGCAAGGTGGGCGAAGCCGGGCGCACGGATTTTCAGCCGGTAGGGTTTGTTCGCGCCATCGGAAACCAGGTATATGCCGAACTCACCCTTGGGATGTTCCACCGCCGCATAGGCCTGACCCTCGGGAACGCGCATGCCTTCGCTGAACAGCTTGAAGTGATGAATCAGCGCTTCCATGCTGGTTTTCATCTCTTCGCGCGGCGGCGGCGCAACTTTGTGGTTGTCGGTGATCACCGGCCCGGGGTTGGCACGCAGCCAGTCGACGCACTGTTTGATGATGCGGTTGGCCTGGCGCATTTCCTCCACGCGCACCAGGTAACGGTCGTAGCAGTCGCCATTCTTGCCCACCGGCACGTCGAACTCGACACGGTCGTACACGTCGTATGGCTGCATTTTGCGCAGATCCCACGCGACCCCCGAACCGCGCAGCATCGGCCCGGTCATGCCCAGGTTCATCGCCCGCTCGGGGCTGACCACGCCGATGCCCACAGTGCGCTGCTTCCAAATGCGGTTGTCGGTCAGCAGGGTTTCGTACTCATCGACGTAGGCAGGGAAACGCTGGGTGAAATCGTCGATGAAGTCCAGCAGCGAGCCTTGGCGGTTGGCATTGCGCGCCTGCACGCCGCGAGCGTTGCGGATTTTCGATTCGCCGTACTGTGGCATGCTGTCGGGCAGATCGCGGTACACACCACCAGGCCGGAAGTACGCAGCATGCATGCGCGCGCCGGAAACGGCCTCGTACATGTCGAACAAATCTTCCCGCTCGCGGAAAGCGTAGAGAAAAACGGTCATCGCGCCGCAGTCCAGGCCGTGCGCGCCCAGCCACATCAGGTGGTTGAGCAGCCGGGTGATCTCGGCGAACATGACGCGGATGTACTGCGCACGCAGCGGCACCTCGACGCCCAGCAGTTTTTCCACTGCCAGGCAGTACGCGTGCTCGTTACACATCATCGACACATAGTCCAGGCGATCCATGTATGGCAGCGCCTGAATGTAGGTTTTGTGCTCGGCGAGTTTTTCCGTCGCGCGGTGCAGGAGCCCGATATGCGGATCGGCGCGCTGCACCACTTCACCGTCGAGTTCGAGCACCAAGCGCAGCACGCCATGAGCCGCCGGATGCTGCGGCCCGAAGTTGAGGGTGTAATTTTTGATGTCGGCCATCTCAGTGTCCCTGCGTCGTGCGCGGCACGTCCCCAAGCCCGCCGTAGCCCGGTTCGCGGATGACGCGCGGGGTGATTTCGCGCGGCTCGATGGTCACGGGCTGGTAGATCACACGCTTGTTGTCCGGGTCGTAGCGCATTTCCACCGTCCCCGATAGCGGGAAATCCTTGCGGAAAGGGTGGCCAATGAAGCCGTAGTCGGTCAGAATGCGGCGTAGATCGGGATGGCCGTCGAACACCACGCCGTACAAGTCGAAAGCCTCGCGCTCAAACCAGTTGGCCGCATTCCAGACGTCGGTGATCGACGGCACCAGCGGCAGATCGTCCTGCGGACAGCGTGCGCGCAGGCGCAAACGCCAGTTGTGTTGCAGCGACAGCAGGTGCAACACCACGACGAAACGCCCCTCTTCCTCGCGCAAGGTATTGCCGTAGTGCGCATAGTCCACGGCGCACAGGTCGATCAGTTGCTCGAAATGCAGCGACGGATCGTCACGCAGCGCCAGACAGGTTTCGCGGTAGTGCTGCGGAGCAACATCCAGGGTGAGTTCGCCAAGTGCGGCGTCCAGCGCCAAGATACGCGGCCCGAGAGTGCTGCGCAACGCGGCGTCGAGTTGTTCGAGCTTGCTGGTCATGAGGGAAAAAGACCAAAGAGAAAAGGGCCGAAAGGATGGAGCCGAAATGAACGCGCCAAAAGGTAAAGGGGCTGATAAAGGGGCAGGTAAAGGGGAAAATGAAGGGACGAACTACCTCAGCGTGCAATGGTTTCGGTCCGCCGGATCTTGTTCTGCAATTGGATCAGTCCATAAAGCAGGGCCTCGGCCGTCGGCGGGCAGCCGGGCACGTAGACGTCGACCGGTACGATGCGGTCGCAGCCGCGCACCACCGAATAGCTGTAGTGGTAATAGCCACCGCCGTTGGCGCACGAACCCATCGAGACGACCCAACGCGGTTCGGCCATCTGGTCGTAGACCTTGCGCAGCGCCGGCGCCATTTTGTTGCACAACGTGCCGGCGACGATCATCAAATCCGATTGCCGCGGGCTGGGGCGGAACACGATGCCAAAGCGATCGAGGTCGTAGCGCGCGGCACCGGCGTGCATCATCTCCACCGCGCAGCACGCCAAGCCGAAGGTCATCGGCCAGAGCGAGCCGGTGCGCGTCCAGTTGATGAGCTTGTCCGCGGTGGTGGTGATGAAACCTTCTTGCAAAACGCCTTCGATGCTCATGATGAGTTCCTTACGCCCCGTTCAATCCGACGCCACGATACAAGGGTTCGACAGCGGGCATCACTCCCAATCGAGAGCCCCTTTTTTCCACTCGTATATGAAACCGATCGTCAGGATGGCGAGAAAAATCATCATGGCCCAGAAGCCGATCTGGCCAATCTCCTTGAGCGCCACCGCCCACGGGAAGAGAAATGCGATTTCGAGGTCGAACAGGATGAACAGGATGGCAACGAGGTAGTAGCGCACGTCGAACTTCATGCGCGCGTCCTCGAACGCCTCGAAGCCACATTCGTAAGGAGAATTTTTTTCCGCGTCGGGGTGACGCGGCGCGATCAGATAACCGAGCAGTTGGGGCACAACGCCGACGCCGATGCCCACAAGGATGAACAACAACACCGGCAGATACTGCTCAAGGTTCATCGCACTCCATCTCCTGTTGTGATTCAGCGGATTTGCCCCCGCCTTTCAATTTTTTGGTGCCGACGGCGAGACTCGAACTCGCACAGCTTTCGCCACTACCCCCTCAAGATAGCGTGTCTACCAATTCCACCACGTCGGCTCAAACCGGATGCCATTAGTCTGACCGCGCAGCGCGCCCGACCAATGCGACAAACCCCTCAAAACAGACTGGGACGATGCGTGACTGCCGCCACTGACCGCAGCAGTGGGCCACGACAAACCGCGTGCGGCGCATCGCCTCAATCAGACGTCCACTGCTCAGACGTCGTCTGCACCGCAACGCCTGCCCTGTTTTGACAGACTCGTTTGTTACCGGATTTGCAAAACAAAAAGATCTTACATGCCACCCATGCGATCGAGCAACATGCATCAGCGGGATATTGCGCTGACGCAATGCAGCAATTGGCTAGAGATTGACAGCCCGCAGGATTTGTGTTTGCTGCAATGCACCATGATGCGGTCTGTTGACCTGAATCAAGCAGGTTTTATTTCGTCCCGGCTGCAGCCGAAGCGGTGGGTTTGGCTGGTCTGCTGGTGCCACCGGCTGCGGGCAGCGCAGGGATCTGGCTCAACGGCGCGACCGACTTGGCCGGCGCCGCCACCGAGGCCACAGGCGCTGGCGCCGCCAGCTTTTCCATCAGTCCGCCATCGCCGGAATTTCCCCGGTTGCCGAAATAAGCCATCATCAACGTCGTGACGAAAAACAATGTGGCTGCCACCGCCGTGCTGCGGCTGAGAAAATTGGCCGAGCCGGTCGCGCCGAACAGGCTGCCCGACGCCCCCGAGCCGAACGACGCGCCCATATCGGCGCCCTTGCCGTGCTGCATCAGCACCAGCACGATCATCACCAGCGCAGACAGAATCTGCACCACCAGGGTCAGGGTCATCAAAATTTGCATGGATCGACTCAGTTGCGCTTTCGCGCATCACAACCTCAAACCGTCGGTGCGCGCAGCAGGCACGCACCGACCCAAGTCCATCAGCGCGCCGCGGCGATGATGGCCAGAAAATCCGCCGCCTTCAGCGAAGCTCCGCCAATCAGCCCGCCGTCGATGTCCGGCTGCGCAAACAGCGCCTGTGCGTTGTCGGGCTTGACGCTGCCGCCGTACAAAATCCGCACATCGGCCGCGGCTGCGGACACCGCACGCAGATGCTCGCGCAGGGTGGCGTGCACCTCCTGCGCCTGCTGCGCGCTGGCGGTGCGCCCAGTGCCGATCGCCCACACCGGCTCGTAGGCCAGGACGATGCGTGCGGTCTGCTCACCGAGCAAATGCGTCACGGCCTGCAATTGCCGCAACACCACGGCCGCGGTTTGCCCGGATTCGCGCTCCTGCAGAGTTTCGCCGACGCAGACGATGGGCGTCATGTCGGCTTCGAGCACCCGCTGCGCCTTGGCCGCGACGAGGACGTCCGATTCGTGATGGTCGGCACGGCGCTCGGAATGGCCAACGATGACGTAGCGGCAGCCGAATTCCTGCAACATGCTCACCGCCACATCACCAGTATGTGCGCCGCTGGTGTGTACGCAACAATCCTGCGCGCCGAGGGCGATCTGGCTGGATTGGAGCAATTGCTGGACTTGAAACAAGTATGGATACGGCACGCAGACCGCGACTTCGCAGCGGGCATTGCCGATCCCGGCGAGAACCTCGCTCAGCAGCGCCGCATTGGCTGCAAGGCTGCCGTGCATTTTCCAGTTTCCAGCGACGAATTGCTCACGCATGGTCTTCACTCCAAAATCAAACAATCAAAACCAGCCTGCCCATCAGTTCCAGCGCACCACCAGCTTGCCAATGTGCCCGCCCTGCTCCATACGCTGGTGCGCCTGCACGATGTCGTCGGCCTGGAACACCGTGTCGATCACTGGGCGTAGCCGGCCCTGTTCGATCCACGGCCAGACGGTACGGCGCAGAGCGCCGGCGATGGCGCTTTTGAATTCGACGCTGCGGTTGCGCAGCGTCGAGCCAGTGAGCGTTTGCCGCTTGCGCATCAGCAGGGCCGCGTCGATCTGCGCCTGCGTTCCGCCTTGCACGGCGATGACGACCAGCCGTCCATCTTCGGCCAGACAGCGTTGTTCCCGCGCGATATAGCTGCCAGCCACCATGTCGAGGGCCACATCGACACCTCGCTGCGCCGTGTGCGCCAAGGTCGCCTCGACGAAATCCTGCGTGTGGTAATTGATCGCCAGTTCAGCGCCGAGCTCACGGCATGCGGCACATTTCGTCTCGGACCCGGCAGTGGCGATGACCCGCGCACCGCTGGCGGCCGCAGCCTGGATCGCCATGGTGCCGATGCCGCTGCTACCGCCTTGCACCAGCAGCACCTCACCGGGCTGCAGACGGCCGCGCTCGAACACGTTGTGCCACACCGTGAACAACGTTTCCGGCAGTGCCGCGCCCTGCTCGGGCGACAGGCCAGCGGGCAGTGGCAGGCATTGCCCGATCGGAGCCACGCAATATTCGGCATAACCTCCACCAGCAACCAGGGCGCAGACCACATCGCCCAGGCGCAGATCGCTGGCTGCGAGGTCGCCACTGACGATCTGCCCGCAAACCTCCAGGCCAGGGATGTCCGATTCCCCCGCGGGCGGCGGGTACAGCCCACGGCGCTGCAGCACATCGGGCCGATTGATGCCGAACGCCAGCACGCGCAGCAGCACCTGTCCCGCCACGGGTTGCGGCACCGGCCTGTCGGCCATGCGCAGCATTTCAGGGCCGCCAGGCTGGGAAATTTCGATCGCGCGCATCTCGCCACAGACAAATTCAGGTGCCCTGCTCGATTTGCGGCTCCGCGGCTCCCGGCAGATCGGCCTGGGCGAAGGCGGCGGTGGCCTCCTCGCCCAGCAGCGCCTTGATCGACAAGCGGAAGCGGCCTTTGTCGTCGGTTTCGATCACCTTGACCCGCACCTTCTGGCCTTCTTGCAAATAGTCGCTGACCTTGTTGATGCGTTCGTTGGCGATTTGCGAAATGTGCAACAGCCCATCCTTGCCCGGCAGTACGTTGACCAGCGCGCCGAAGTCCAGGATCTTGACCACGGTGCCGTCGTACACCTGCCCCACCTCGACCTCGGCGGTGATGTCGAGAATGCGCTGGCGCGCCACCTCGGCCTTGGCCGCATCGGTCGAAGCAATGGTGATGGTGCCGTCTTCGGCGATATTGATCTGCGTGCCGGTTTCCTCGGTGAGCGCGCGAATCGTCGCCCCGCCCTTGCCGATGACGTCACGGATGCGCTCGGGATTGATTTTCAGCGTGTACAGACGCGGAGCGAATTGCGACACCTCTTCACGCGCACCGCTGACCGCCTGCTGCATGATGCCCAGGATGTGCAGCCGCGCCTCGCGCGCCTGCGCCAGCGCCACCTGCATGATCTCGCGGGTGATGCCCTGGATTTTGATGTCCATCTGCAGCGCGGTGACGCCGGTGGCCGAGCCGGCGACCTTGAAGTCCATGTCGCCGAGGTGATCTTCGTCACCGAGGATGTCGGTGAGCACGGCAAAACGGTTGCCTTCCTTAATCAGCCCCATCGCGATGCCGGCCACGTGCGCCTTCAGCGGCACACCGGCGTCGAGCAGCGCCAGGCAGCCGCCGCACACCGAGGCCATCGACGACGAGCCGTTGGACTCGGTGATTTCCGACACCACCCGCATGGTGTAGGCGAACTCGTCCTTGCTCGGCAGCACCGCCAGCAGCGCGCGCTTGGCCAGGCGGCCGTGGCCGATTTCGCGCCGCTTGGGGCTGCCCACGCGCCCCGTCTCGCCGGTGGCGAACGGCGGCATGTTGTAGTGCAGCAAGAAGCGGTCGCGGTATTCGCCGCCGAGGGCGTCGATGATCTGCGCATCCTGATCGGTGCCCAAAGTCGCCACGGCCAGCGCCTGCGTCTCGCCGCGGGTGAACAGCGCGCTGCCGTGGGTACGCGGCAGCACCGAGGTGCGGATACTGATCGGGCGCACGGTGCGGGTGTCGCGGCCGTCGATCCGTGGCTCGCCGGCCAGGATCTGGTCGCGCACGATGCGCGCCTCCAGGTCGAACAGGATGCCATCGACCTTGGCCGCATCGACTTCCACCCCGGCCTCGGCCAGACCGGCGTGCGCCTTGGCCGCAGCGTCGCGCAGCGCCTGGGTGCGCGCCTGCTTTTGCGTGATTTTGTACGCCGCACGCAAATCCTCACCGACTAGCGATTGAATACGGTCGATCAGCGCCTGGTCTTTTTCCGGCGGAGTCCAATCCCACGCCGGTTTGCCGCCGTCGCGCACGAGCTCGTGAATCGCCTCGATGGCCGCCTGGAACTGCGCGTGGCCGAACATCACCGCTTCGAGCATCACCTCTTCGGGCAACTGATCGGCCTCGCTTTCGACCATCAGCACCGCGGCTTCGGTGCCCGCCACCACCAGATCCAGGCGACTGTTGGCCAATTCGCTACGGCTGGGGTTGAGCACGAACTCGCCGTTGATGTAGCCCACACGCGCGGCGCCGACCGGACCGTTGAACGGCAACCCGGACACCGCCAGCGCCGCACTCGACGCGAGCAGCGCCGGGATGTCGGCATCGACCTCTGGGTTGATCGACAACACGTGCACGACCACCTGCACTTCATTGAAAAAACCGTCGGGAAACAACGGCCGGATCGGGCGGTCGATCAAGCGCGACGTCAGCGTCTCGTTTTCGCTCGGCCGGCCCTCACGTTTGAAAAACCCCCCAGGAATCCGCCCAGCAGCATAGGTTTTTTCGATGTAATCGACGGTCAGCGGGAAAAAATCCTGCCCCGGCTTGGCATTGCGCGCACCGACGACCGTCGCCAGCACCACGGTGTCGCCCATATTGAGCAGCACCGCACCGCTGGCCTGACGCGCGATTTCGCCGGTTTCCATCGTGACCTGATGGCGGCCCCACTGGAACGTTTTGACGACTTTGTTGAACATGACTGACTCCTTGTCGGCGCCCTGGCCGCGACCGCTGCGATCAGCGCTTCGCGCGCCGTGCCGCTCACCGGCACGCGCCCATTGAACCCAACGGCGGAGTGATGCCATTCCAGCGACGCCCGGTCAACCGACACGCCGGTGGAATGACACGGGTCACACCGCCCACGAAAACTCTTGCCCAAACACAAAAAACGCCTGTGCCGACAACTCCACACAGGCGTTCTTGCAGCATGGGATCTTATTTGCGCAAGCTGAGCTTGGCGATCAATGCACGATACCGGTCGACGTCCTTGTCTTTGAGATAGTCGAGCAGCTTGCGACGGCGACTCACCATTTTGAGCAGGCCACGGCGACCATGATGGTCTTTGACATGCGTCTTGAAGTGATCGGTCAGCTCGTTGATGCGCGCCGTCAGCAGCGCCACCTGCACCTCGGCAGACCCGGTATCCCCCGCGCTGCGGGCATTGTCGGCGATGATTTTCGCCTTGTTCAGATCAGCAACAGCCATTGCAGTTTCCTATCAAAAACATGCGAGCGCGAAAGAAACCATTTCGCGTCGTGAAGGTTAAAAAATCAATTCTAACCGCAAAGCCCAGCTGCCCACGACCCGAGTTGCATAGCGTCGCCGTGCGCGCCCCTGCGCTGCCGCGTGGCGGCCTCTTGAAACCTGTCACATTGACGGCATATGCTTGGCAACAGGGCACTGATGCCCTAATTGGAAAGGAGATTCATTATGGCTTATTCCATCACGACTCCATCTAACCGGGTTTCTCTCTACAGTAGCGGGTTGGAACCTGTATTCGGCCGGCTGTTCGACCAGGCTTTCCGCGACTTTTTCGGCTCCAGCGACAGCGAGGCGCAGTCGCTGAAAAAATTGGCGATGGACGTGACCGAAACCGATCAGGGCTACGTCGTGCATGCCGATCTGCCGGGGGTCGATAAAGACGCTGTGAAAATCCAGGTCGACGGCCCGCGGGTGACCATCTCTGCCGAAACGAAAAAAGAAAACGAAAAGACCGAAGGCGGCAAGGTGATCTATCGCGAGCGCAGCAGCAGCCAGTTCTATCGCTCGTTTGAATTGCCGACCGAACTCGACGCCGCCAGCGCAGAGGCCAAGCTCGAAAACGGCGTGCTCACGCTGACGCTGCCGCGCAAGGCGCAGGCCAGCGCGCTGCAAGTCACGGTGAAGTAAATTCGCCATCGCCGCCGCGCAACGGTCGCAGTGCGCGGCCTTTGCGGCGGCCGATCCGCAGCCGGCAAACCGCCGTGTTGCGGATTAATTCACGGCTGCGCCACTTTGTCGCCACAGCGGCGCGAACCGGACGGCCGATTGGGTTTACAGTTTTCTGCATCCAATCGGCCTCGTTGTGTTCGACCGCGCCATGCGCATCCAACTCTTCTCCGACCTCCACCTGGAAACCGAATCGTTCATGCCGCAGCCGGCGGATGCAGACTTGCTCGTGCTCGCCGGCGACATCGACGCCACGCATTCGCAGCTCGATTTATTCAAAGACTGGCCCGTGCCGGTCATCTATGTCGCCGGCAATCACGAACACGATCACAAGGACTTCGACCAGACGCTCGACACCTTGCGCGAACGCTGTCAGCGTTTGGGATTCACCATGCTCGAACGCGAACAAATCCGCCTGGTTCACCGCGGCCGCACCATCCGCATTCTGGGCACGACGTTGTGGAACGATTTCGAGCTGTTCGGCAACGACGGGCTCGAACGCAGCATGCGCGCAGCACGCTATTTCGCCGAGCAGGTGCAGTGCGCCACACGCCACGGCAAGCCGATGGGCGTGGCCGAGCTCCGCGAAGAAGGTTTGCGCTGCCGCGACTGGCTGCGTGGGCAACTGACCGACCCGGCGCAGCGCAGCGCGGGCGACGATGCCACTTTGGTCATCACCCACTTCGCCCCCAGTCTGCGCAGCAACGACCCACGCTATCCGGTCAACTCCTCCACGGTCAGCTTCTGCAACGCCTACGACGATCTGATCGAGCACAGCACCTTGTGGCTACACGGCCACCTGCACTGCCGCCACGACTACCGCGTCGGCGCAGCGCGCGTGGTATGCAACGCGCGCGGCCTGGCGAGCAAAGGCGAAGACAGCGACTTCCTGCCGCTGGGAGTGTGGGAAATCTAAAAAGAAACTGCCAACACGACTTGTACGGGACGTGCGCCCACGTCAATCCGGCGGCGCGCCGATCTGCGTCAAATCCCAGCGCGGCAGCACATCGAATGCGCCCGCCGCGCGCGCGTTGTCGGGGAAACGCTGCAACCGTAACGCCCCGGCCAGAGCAATCATCGCGGCGTTGTCGCCGCACCATTGCAGCTCGGGGAAAAACAGCCGGACACCGCGCGACTGCAACGCCGCCGCCAGCTTGGCGCGTAGCTGCCGGTTGGCCCCCACCCCGCCGGCGACGACCACCGCGCTGCGCCCGGTGACCTGCTGCGCCCGCAGTGTTTTGTGCACCAGCACATCGGTGATCGCGTCTTGCGCTGCCGCAGCCAGATCGGCCCGGCTTTGCTCGCTGGCTTGGGCGCCCAGCGCGCGCACCCTGGTGAGCACCGCAGTTTTCAGCCCGGCAAACGAAAAATCCAGGTCCGGGCTGTGCATTTTCGGTCGGGGCAGATCGAACGCACGCGGGTTGCCGGCAGCGGCCAACCGCGCCAATTCGGGACCACCGGGATAACCCAGGCCGAGCAATTTGGCCGATTTGTCGAAGGCTTCGCCAGCGGCATCGTCCACCGTCTCGCCCAGCAGGGTGTACCGGCCGAAGTCCTGCACGTCGAGCAGCATGGTGTGCCCGCCCGAGACCAATAGCGCCAAAAACGGAAAATCCGGCGGCTGCGTCGACAAGAGCGGCGAAAGCAGATGGCCTTCCAAATGGTGCACACCGATCAGCGGCTTGTCCTGCGCCACGCCCAACGCCGAAGCCACGCCGGCGCCGACGAGCAAAGCCCCGGCCAGCCCGGGGCCGCGGGTGTAAGCGATGGCGTCGAGCTGCTGCAGCGACACACCGGCTTGCTGTCGCGCCGACTCGATCAGCGGCACAAGCCGGCGGATGTGGTCGCGCGACGCCAGCTCTGGCACCACTCCGCCGTAGGCTTGGTGCATGTCCACCTGCGAATGCAAGGCATGGCCGAGCAGGCCGTCGCGCGTATCGTACAGTGCGGCGGCGGTTTCATCGCACGACGTTTCAATTCCGAGAACCAGCATGCCCAGCAGTCTAGCGTCCAGTGCCGTATCGGCGTCATCACTCCAGCTTTTCGACGTCATCGTGCTCGGCGCGGGCGCTGCCGGGCTGATGTGCGCGGCGCGCGCCGGGCAGCGCGGGCGACGGGTGCTGTTGCTCGACCACTGGCCCAAGATCGCGGAGAAAATTCGCATTTCAGGCGGGGGGCGGTGCAACTTCACTAATTTGCACACCAGCGCGGAAAATTTCCTCAGCGACAACCCGCACTTCTGCAAATCGGCGCTGTCGCGTTTCACCCCGCGTGACATCATCGCCCTGCTGCAAAAACACCGCATCGGCTTTCACCAGAAACACAAAGGCCAATTGTTCTGCGACGAATCGGCCGAACGCCTCATTTCCGCCCTGCTGCAGGAATGCGCCGCCGGCGGGGTGACGCATTGGCAGCCGTGCGCGGTGCAAGCCGTGGAAGCGGCTTGCACCGGATTTCGTCTGCGCACCGCGCGCGGCTGGGTCGGCGCACCCGCGCTGGTCGTCGCCACCGGCGGGCTGTCGATTCCGCAAATCGGCGCCACCGCACTGGGCTATCAAATTGCCCAACAGTTCGGCCTGCCCATCGTGTCGCCGCGGCCCGCGTTAGTGCCGCTGGCGTTCGACCCGGTGCAATGGGCACCCTACGCGCAGCTCAGCGGAGTTTCGCTGCCCGTGCGCATCCGCAGTGGCACCGGCGGAGCCTGTCCGCAGTTCCACGACGATCTGCTGTTCACCCACCGCGGCTTGAGCGGGCCGGCGATTTTGCAAGTTTCGAGCTACTGGCGCGGAGGTGACGCGCTGCACATCGACTTGCTCGCTGGACTGGACGAAACGGCGTGGTGCAAAAGCAAAACCGGCAACCGCCGCACCTTGAGCGCCGAACTCGCCCAACACCTGCCGCAGCGCCTGGCACAACAGCTTGCGGCAAACACCGTCCAGGCACAACAGCGCATGGCCGACCTCAGCGACCAGACGCTGCGCGCGCTCTGGCGACAATGGCACGATTGGCAACTCCACCCCAGCGGCACCCTGGGATGGCGCAAGGCCGAAGTGACCGCTGGCGGCGTCGACACCCGGGCGCTGTCCTCGACGAGCATGATGGCGCGCAAAGTGCCGGGTTTGTATTTCATCGGCGAGGTCGTCGACGTCACCGGCTGGCTGGGTGGCTACAATTTTCAGTGGGCTTGGAGCTCCGCGGTGGCGTGCGCGAATGCGCTTTGACGTCGTCTCTGTTGCCGGCCGGGCTTTGTGCGTACAATTGAACATTTGATTTTGGCGCACACCAGAATTGAAGTCTGGTGCGCCGGCTATGCGTTTGTTCCTTGCGTCTGCCCTTTACACAGAAGCTTTTCAATGACCACGATCCGCATCAAAGAAAACGAACCGTTTGACGTCGCGCTACGGCGCTTCAAGCGCACCATCGAAAAACTCGGCTTGCTCACCGAGCTGCGTGCCCGCGAGTTTTACGAAAAACCCACTGCCGAGCGCAAGCGCAAAAAAGCCGCGGCGATCAAGCGCCATTACAAACGCATCCGCAGCCAAATGCTGCCGGAGCGCAAGTACTGAACACCGCCGCGCCGCGTCCAGGCCGGCGCCCCCGCGCTTTTGGCTGAACATGCGGCAAACACGCCGCAGACCAGCCTCCAAGCAGCCCGCCACCGCCGCGGGCTTTTTGCATTGGATTTGCCATGACCATCAAAGACCGGATTCAAGAAGACATGAAAGCGGCGATGCGCGCCAAAGACACCGCCGTGCTCGGCGCCATCCGCCTGCTGCTCGCGGCAATCAAACAAAAGGAAGTCGATGAACGCATCAGTTTGGACGACGCCGGCGTCGTCGGCATCATCGACAAAATGGTCAAGCAGCGCCGCGATGCTATCGCCCAGTTCGCCCCGGCGGGTCGGCAGGACTTGGTGGAGAAGGAAACCGCAGAAATCGCCGTCCTCGAACGCTATCTCCCCACCCGCCTGTCTGCCGATGCGATCGACGCCGAGATCCGCGCGCTGATGGCCGAAACCGGTGCCAGCAGCCCGCAGGATTTGGGCAAACTCATGGGGCCGGTGAAATCCCGCCTGGCCGGGCGCGCCGACATGGCACTGGTTGCGGCGCGTGCCAAACTGCTGCTGGCTGGGAAATGACGCATCGCATGCAGCCGTGAGCGCGCCCCCTGCCGCCGACCCCAGACCTCTATTGGTGTTTTCGCACGCCAATGGGTTTCCGGCTGCGGTCTACCGCAAGCTGTTCCAGGCACTCGATCCGCTGTTTCGCATCCGCGCAGTGGAAAAATTCGGTCACGACGCACGCTACCCGGTGCACGACGGTTGGGCCGCGTTGGTGCAGCAGTTGGTTGATTTTCTGCAGCAACAGTGCCACGGCGAGCCCGCCGTGCTCGTCGGCCATTCGCTGGGCGGCTATCTCAGTCTGATGGCCGCACACGCCCACCCCGAATTGGCGCGACAAGTCGTTCTGCTCGATTCACCGGTGGTGGCCGGCTGGCGCGCGAGGCTGCTGTGGTTGTCCAAGCGCACTGGCCTGGGCGAACGGTTTTCCCCTGCGGCGGCGGCCAAGCATCGCCGCATTCAGTGGCCCGACACCGACGCCGTGCGCGCGCACTTCGCTGGCAAACCGGCGTTCGTGCAATGGGACACGCAAATGCTGCATGACTATGCCACCTTGGGGACGGTGCCGACACCGCAGGGCCGCGCCTTGGCCTTCGAGCGCGAGATCGAATATCGCATTTACAAAACTCTGCCGCACCATTTGGGCCGGCTGGCACGCAAGCCGTTTGCCGTGCCGGTGAGCCTGATCGCCGGGCGCCAGTCGCGCGAAATCCGCCTAGCCGGGCTGCAGGCGAGCAAACGCCTGACGCAAGGCCGGCTGTACTGGATCGACGGCACGCATTTGTTTCCCTTCGAGTCGCCGCAACACACGGCCGAGTTGATCGAGCAGGCCTTCGCCGCCGCGCAGGCGCCATGCCGACCGGCAGGCACACCCTGCTCTCTATAATGCACTTTTACCGGCTTTCGTCGCGGCCATGACCAAATACGTGTTCGTCACCGGCGGTGTGGTGTCCAGCTTGGGCAAGGGCATTTCCTCCGCCTCTCTCGCGGCGATTCTCGAATCGCGCGGTCTCAAAGTCACCCTGATCAAGCTCGATCCCTACATCAACGTCGATCCCGGGACGATGAGCCCGTTTCAGCACGGCGAGGTGTTCGTCACCGAAGACGGCGCAGAAACCGACCTGGATCTCGGGCATTACGAGCGCTTCATCACCACCCGCATGCGGCGGGTGAACAACTTCACCACCGGCCAGATCTACGACAGCGTGCTGCGCAAGGAGCGCCGCGGCGAGTATCTGGGCAAGACGGTGCAGGTGATTCCGCACATCACCAACGAAATCCAGCACTTCATCCGCCGCGGCGCCGGCGAAGGCACGGCGCAGGCGGTAGACGTGGCCATCGTCGAAATCGGCGGCACGGTGGGCGACATCGAGTCGCTGCCGTTCCTCGAAGCGGTGCGGCAGATGAGCCTGCGCATGAAGCGCGAGGACAGCGCGTTCATCCACCTCACGCTCGTGCCCTTCATCCCTGCCGCCGGCGAGCTCAAGACCAAGCCGACGCAGCACAGCGTGCAGAAGCTGCGCGAAATCGGCATCTCGCCCGATGCGCTGCTGTGCCGCGCCGACCGGCCGATTCCCGACGACGAGCGGGCGAAGATTTCGCTGTTTTCCAACGTCCCCGAGGAAGCCGTCATTTCGGTGTGGGACGTCGACAGCATCTACAAAATCCCGCGCATGCTGCACCAGCAGCACCTCGACGACATTCTGTGCCGCAAGCTCGCGCTCGATCCGCCGCCGGCCAACCTCAAGGTGTGGGACGATCTCGTCTACGCGCTCGAACATCCGCAGCACACCGTGCGCATTGCGATGGTCGGCAAATACGTCGATCTGTCGGATTCGTACAAATCGCTCAACGAGGCGCTGCGCCACGCCGGCATCAAGACGGCGTCGAAGGTGGACATCAGCTACCTCGACTCCGAAACCCTGAACCCCGACAACATCGCCCAGCTCGACGCTTTCGACGCGGTGCTGGTTCCCGGCGGCTTCGGCAAGCGCGGCATCGAGGGCAAAATCCTCGCCGCGCAGTACGCGCGCGAACACAAGATTCCCTACCTCGGGATCTGCCTGGGCATGCAGGTGGCCACCATCGAGTTCGCCCGCCACGTCGCCGGGCTGCCGCAGGCCAACAGCACCGAGTTCGACCCGCACACCCCGCAGCCGGTGATCGCGCTGATCGACGAATGGCTGGACCGCGACGGCACGGTGCAGACCCGCAGCGAAGGCGGCGACCTCGGCGGCACGATGCGCCTGGGCGCGCAAAGCGCCGACGTCAAACCCGGCACGATCGCTTACGGCATCTACGGCCCCGTGGTCAGCGAGCGGCACCGCCACCGCTACGAGGCCAACGAGCATTACCTGGCGCAGTTGCAGCAGGCCGGGCTGGTGATCTCGGCGATCACCCAGCGCGAGCACCTGACCGAAATCGTCGAGCTGCCGCCAAGCGTGCATCCGTGGTTCGTCGGCGTGCAGTTCCACCCCGAGTTCAAGTCCACGCCGTGGGACGGGCATCCGCTGTTCACCGCTTTCGTCCGCGCCGCGCTGGCGCGCCACGCGCAACGCCAGTCCGCCACCGCCCAACCCGCCCCTGCCGCATGAACACCTCGCCGCCGCTGCTGTGTGACTTTCCCGTCGGGCTGGATCAGCCGTTTTTTCTCATCAGCGGCCCGTGCGTGGTCGAGTCCGAGCAGCTGCAGATGGACACCGCCGGCGCACTGGCCGAGCTGTGCGAAGAACTGGGCATTCCGTTCATTTTCAAGTCCAGCTACGACAAGGCCAACCGCTCCAGCGGCGCGTCGTTTCGCGGCCCGGGCATGGAGCAGGGGCTGGAGATCCTGGCCAAGGTGCGGCGCAGCGTCGGCGTGCCGGTGCTCACCGATGTGCACACTGCCGAAGAAGCGCCGCGCGTGGCTGAAGTGGTCGACGTGCTGCAGACCCCGGCGTTTCTATGCCGGCAGACCGATTTCATCACCGCGGTATCCAGCCTGGGCAAGCCGGTGAACATCAAGAAAGGCCAGTTCCTCGCGCCGTGGGACATGAAAAACGTCATCGCCAAGGCGCGCGCCGCGGCCGCGGCTACCGGCCACCCCGACACCCTGTTCCTCGCCTGCGAGCGCGGGGTGAGCTTCGGCTACAACAACTTGGTGTCGGACATGCGCGCGCTGGCCATCATGCGCGACACCGGCTGCCCGGTGGTGTTCGACGCCACCCACTCGGTGCAACTGCCCGGCGGGCAGGGCACGAGCTCGGGCGGGCAGCGCGAGTTCGTTCCGGTGCTGGCGCGTGCCGCGGTGGCCGCGGGTGTGGCCGGGCTGTTCATGGAAACCCACCCCGACCCGGCCAAGGCGCTGTCCGACGGGCCCAACGCGGTGCCGCTGCGCCATATGCGCGCGCTGCTCGAAAGCCTGAAGGAACTCGACGCCGTGGTCAAGCGCCGCGGCTTTCTGGAATCCGATTTCAACTGACCCCTCTACATGAGCGCTTACATCCTCGCCCAGGTCGACGTCACCGACCCGCAGCAATACGAGCAATACAAAACCTTGTCGTCGCAGGCCATCGCCAAACATGGCGCGAAGGTGCTGATCCGCGGCGGGCAAGTGGACGTGCTCGAAGGCGACTGGCACCCCACCCGCGTGGTGCTGCTCGAATTTCCCGACCTGGCTGCCGCCCATGCGTTCTACGACAGCGCCGAGTATCTGCTCGCCCGCCAGGCGCGCGCCGGCGCTGCTGTGATGCGCATGATCGCCGTGCAGGGCGTGCAATCCATCTGATCTTTCCACGATTCATCCCATTCCCAATAGGAGCTTTTATGAGTGCCATCGTCGACCTCACCGCCCGCGAAATCCTCGACAGCCGCGGCAACCCGACCGTCGAATGCGATGTGGTGTTGGAAACCGGGTTCATCGGCCGTGCTGCCGTGCCGTCGGGCGCGTCCACCGGCACGCGCGAAGCGATGGAGCTGCGCGACGGCGATAAATCGCGCTTCGGCGGCAAAGGCGTGCTGCGCGCCGTCGAGCACATCAACACCGAAATCACCGAGGCGGTGATGGGCTTGGACGCGACCGAGCAAACCTTCCTCGACCAGACACTCATCGACCTGGACGGCACGCACAACAAATCGCGCCTGGGTGCCAATGCGCTGCTTGCCGTGAGCATGGCAGTGGCCAAGGCCGCCGCCGAGGAAGCAGGCATTCCGCTGTACCACTATCTCGGCGGCTTCGCCGCGCGCGAGCTGCCGGTGCCGATGATGAACGTCATCAACGGCGGCGCGCACGCCAACAACAGCCTGGACATGCAGGAGTTCATGATCATGCCGGTGGGGGCGCCGAGCTTTCACGAGGCGCTGCGCTACGGCGCCGAGGTCTTCCACGCACTCAAGGGCATTTTGCACGACCGCGGCCTGCCGACCACCGTCGGCGACGAAGGCGGCTTCGCGCCCAATGTCGCCAACCACGAAGCAGCGCTGCAACTCATCGTCGAGGCCATCGAAAAGGCCGGCTACCGCCCGGGCGAACAGGTGGCCATCGCCATCGACCCGGCCTCCAGCGAGTTCTACAAAGACGGCAAATACCACCTCGACGGCGAGGGGCTGGTGCTATCGACCGAGGAAATGATCGACTTCTACGACAACTGGTTGGGCAAATATCCCATCGTGTCGATCGAAGACGGCCTGGCCGAGCAGGATTGGGACGGTTGGAAGCTGCTCTACTCCCGTCTAGGGCACAAAGTGCAGCTCGTCGGCGACGACATTTTCGTCACCAATACCGCGATCCTGAAAAACGGCATCGCCGACAAGCTGGCCAACTCCATCCTGATCAAGGTCAACCAGATCGGCACGCTGACCGAGACCTTCGCCGCCATCGAAATGGCCAAACGTGCCGGTTGGACCGCGGTGATTTCGCACCGTTCGGGTGAAACCGAAGACAGCCTGATCGCCGATCTGGCCGTGGCGGTCAATGCCGGGCAGATCAAGACCGGCTCGCTGTCGCGCAGCGACCGTATCGCCAAGTACAACCAATTGCTGCGCATCGAGGAAAACCTGGGCGAAACCGCGCGCTTCCTCGGCCGCGAGGTGTTCTACAACGTGCGCTGAGCACGCACGCACCACGGCATCGCCGCGACGCCGCCAGCATGGGCCGACGACCGAGATCATCATGCGTTGGGTCACCGTGCTGCTCGTGAGCCTGCTGCTGCTGTTGCAGTGGCCGCTGTGGTTTGGCGAGCGCAGTTGGTTTGCCGTGCAGCGGCTGGAAAACCAACTGGCGCAACAAAACCAGGCCAACGCACAGCTTCAGGCGGAAAACGACCGGCTGGCGGCGCGGGTGCACGACCTGCAAACCGGCTTGAGCGGGGTGCAGGATCAGGCACGACGCGAAATGGGCATGGTCAAGCCCGACGAGATTTTTGTGCAGATCGTGCCGCCGGCCAGCGCGCCCAGCACACCGGCCAGCGCGGCCGTGGCGGCCTCGGGCGTTCAGTGAGGGCGTGTGGCCACGGGCGGCTGCGCCACGGTATCGACGAACACCTGCGCGGCGTCCACCGCATCGAAGGCGTAGCCCTGGCCGCAGAACTCGCAGCGCACGTCGACTTCGCCGCGCTCGGCCAAAATGGCCTGCACCTCGTCTCGTCCGAGCAGACGCAGCATACCCGCCACCCGCTCGCGCGAACAGGTGCAATGAAATCGCGGCGACAGCGGCGCGAACACGCGCACATCGTCCTCCCAGAACAACCGGCGCAAAATGTCCTCGGGTGGCAGTTCGAGCAGTTCCTGCTTGGTCAGCGTCGCGACGAGATGGCGGGCACGGGAAAACGCTTCCTGCGGAGTTTCGGCAGTCGGCGAGGTCGGTTGCGCTGCCGGCATGCGCTGCAGCAGCAAACCGCAAACCGCCTGCTCGCTGCTGGCGAGCATGAGCTGTGAATCGATCTGCTCGGATTGCGCCAGATATTGTTCGAGCATCGCTGCCAGCGATGGCAATGTGTGTCCTTGCGCATCGGTGAGCGCGACGATGCCTTGATACGGCTGCATTCCCGACTGGCGGTCACGCGGATCGAGGGTGATGGCGCAGCGTCCCTGGCCGTGCAGGTTGACCAGCGCCTGCAGTTCCGACGGTAAGACCGTGTCGTCGGGCATGTCATCGGCCATTTTCGCCGTCGCACGCAAGCCGAAATCGGGCTGGCATTCGGCCACGGCGAGCTTGAGCGGCCCATCTCCCTGGATTTGCAGGATGAGCGAGCCATCGAACTTCAAACTGCCGGCCATCAACGCGCTGGCCGCGGCCATCTGCCCGACCAGCGCGGCCACGCCTTGCGGATAGCTGCGCCGCTTTTGCAATTCGACCCAGGTGCTTTCCAGCCGCACCAGCACACCGCGCACCTGCCCTGCCCCGAGGACGAATTTGACGAGTCGATCGCTCATGGCTGAATCCGTTGGAGGTCTTGGGCAAAACGCCGTGCACGCTCGATGTAATGTTGCGTGTTGGCCGCCATCGCGGCGATGGCCTCGGCGGTGAGTTCGCGCGCCACCCGCGCGGGCGAACCGAGAATCAGCACGCCGTCGGGGAAAACCTTGCCCTCCGTGACCAGGGCACCGGCGCCGACGAGGCAGTTGCGCCCGATCTGCGCACCGTTGAGGATCACCGCCTGAATGCCGATCAGGCTGCCTTCGCCGATGCTGCAGCCGTGCAGCATCGCCTGGTGCCCGATGGTCACTCGCGGCCCGACCGTGAGCACAAAGCCCGGGTCGGTGTGCAGCACGGCGCCGTCCTGGACGTTGGACTCTTCGCCGATATCGATCGGTTCGTTGTCGCCACGCAGCACGGCACCGAACCAGACGCTGGCACGCGACTGCAAGCGCACACGGCCGATGACGTGCGCCCCGGGAGCCACGTAGGCATCGGCAGCGAGCTCGGGCCGCCACTGGGCAAATTGGTAAATTGACATGATGATCGTTTCCTTGCTTTGGCCATGAATTGGCGCATTGCGCAACTCGCTCCCGGCGACGATTTTCCCCCGGTTTCGCAAGCACTGCCGGCATTGTCGCCGTTCCCCGGCTTGCTTGCCGCGGGCGGGCGCCTCGACGCCGCCACGCTGGAGCGCGCCTACCGTCGTGGCATTTTCCCGTGGTTCGGCCCGGGCGAGCCGATTTTGTGGTGGAGCACCGACCCGCGCATGGTGCTGCAACCGCAATGCCTGCGGGTGACACGTTCGCTCAAGCAATCAGCACGGCGGCTGTTGCGCAACCCGGCGGTACGGCTGCGCATCGACACGGCATTTCCCAGCGTGATGCAGCAGTGCGGCGCGCAGCGGGCAGCCAGCGGCACGTGGATCACCCCCGAGATGCTACGCGCCTACACCGCGCTGCACGCCCGCGGCCTGGCGCACAGCTTCGAGTTATGGGAGCACGACACGCTCAAGGCCGGGTTGTACGGCGTGTGCATCGGGCGGATGTTCTACGGCGAGTCGATGTTCACCACCATCGCCGACGGCTCCAAAACGCTGTTGATGGCGCTGTGCGGCTTTTGTCTGCGCAACGACATCGCACTCATCGACTGCCAGCAGCAAACCGCGTTTCTCGCCCAGATGGGCGCCGGGCCGATCCCCCGCACCGATTTCATCCATCGTGTGGAGCAAGCCACGCAACGGCCACCGGTACCGAGCTGGCAGTATGATGAATCGACATTCCTCACCGATTGCGCGCACTGGCTGTGACTCATCCCAAAGAACTTCCGCTGACCACCCTGCAGTTCTACGCCACGGCGAGTTATCCATGCAGTTACCTGCCCGGCCGCATGGCGCGGTCGCAGGTGGCCACGCCCAGCCACTTGATCAACGCCGACGTCTACTCCGATCTGGTGCATGCCGGGTTTCGCCGCAGCGGCCTGTTCACTTACCGGCCGCAGTGCGAAGATTGCCAGGCCTGCCTGCCGATTCGCATCCTCGCGGCGCGGTTCACCCCCACCCGCGCGCAGCGGCGGGCATGGAAACGTCACGCCAATCTGTGCGTGCGCGTGCTCAAGCTCGGCTTCATTCCCGAGCATTACCAGCTCTACCTGCGCTACCAGGCCATGCGCCATACCGGCGGCGGCATGGATCAGGACAGCATCGACCAGTATGCGCAGTTTTTGCTGCAAAGCCGGGTCAACACACGGCTGGTCGAGTTTCGCGAGCCGCCGACGGCTGGGGAGCAAACCGGCGCGCTCAAAATGGTGTCGGTCGTCGATGTCCTGTCCGACGGGCTGTCAGCCGTGTACACGTTTTTTGAACCCGCAGACCCGGCCAGCAGCTACGGTACCTACAACATTTTGTGGCAGATCGAGCAGGCCAGGGGGATGCAACTGCCGCACGTCTACCTCGGTTACTGGATCGCGCACAGCCGCAAAATGGCGTACAAGTCGCATTTCACTCCGTTTGAAATCTACCGCGGCGGCCGCTGGTTCGACCCGCTGGCCGCGCATACCGCCGCCCAGGATTGACGGCTACGGCGCTCATGGCGCTCAACCAAACGATCGCTGCGCGCTGCGCCTGGCGAACTGTTGCTTGAACGTGCTCTGCGCGGCAACGGGCAAATCGCGATACGCCGTCCAGCCACCGGCACCAGGCAGGTGATGGATGCGCCGGCGCTGCCCGGCGAGCAGGCGCAGCAGCCATGACGCCGTTTTTGCTCCCGGTCGGTACAGCCACGGGTGGCGTGCCGCGTAGCTCCACAGCCGCAGCGCCCAGCGCTCCATGCCCGGTCGCAACTGCCGGTCGAATTGCTGCTCGCGCAGTTTGCGCAGCAGATCCGGAAGCGGGATTTTCATTGGGCAAACCGCCTGGCATTGTCCGCACAGCGTCGCCGCCTGCGGCAGATCCTGCGTCTGCGCCAGACCTTGATAGCTCGGCGTGAGCACCGAACCCATTGGTCCGGGGTAAACCCAGCCATAGGTGTGTCCGCCAACCTTCTGGTACACCGGACAATGATTCATACATGCGCCGCAGCGAATGCAACGCAGCATCTCGGCAAATGCACCCCCCAGCAGGCTACTGCGACCGCCATCGAGCAGCACCACGTACATATGCTCCGGCCCATCCTGATCGCCTGCGCGACGCGGCCCAGTGAGCACAGAAAAATAATTGCTGATGCTCTGCCCGGTTGCCGAGCGCGGCAACAAACGCATCACGGCGGCCAAGTCTTCGAGCGTGGGCAGCACCTTTTCGATTCCGGTCACCGCCACGTGCACACGCGGCAAAATGGTGCACATGCCCTCGTTGCCTTCGTTGGTCACCAGCGCCACCGAACCAGTTTCGGCCACGAGAAAGTTTCCTCCTGTGATCCCCATGTCTGCAGCGAGAAATTTGGCGCGAAGCACTTCGCGCGCCTCGCGCGTCATCTGCGGGATGTCGGTCTTGCGCGGGGTGTGGTGCGTTTTAGCAAACAGATCGGCGATTTCCTCCTTGTCTTTGTGCACCACCGGGGCGATGATGTGCGACGGCGGTTCATTGCCGTTGATCTGCAAAATGTATTCGCCCAGATCGGTTTCGGTGACTTGCACCCCCGCGGCGCCCAGCGCCGCGTTCAATCCCATTTCCTCCGACACCATCGACTTGGTTTTGATCGCCTGCGTGCAACCGTGCCGCCGTGCGATCTGCACCACCAGGTCGGCGGCCTGCTGCGGCGTTTGCGCCCACAGTACCGTGGTGCCGTGACGCTGCGCCTCGGCCTCGAAGCGTTCCAGCCACACGTCCAGCGCGCGCAAGGCCACGTTGCGCCGCTTCACCGCCTCGTCACGGATCTGTTCGAATCCATCGAGCGCCGCAATCGCCGCGGCACGCCCGCTGACAAATTTGGTCGATAGCTTTTTGAGGTTTTGCTGCAGCCGCACGTCGGCCAGTTTCTGCCCGGCGCGGGCCTTGAACAGCATGGTTTGCGCTTGCATCGTTCAGGTCTTTCCGGCGAGAACTTCGGCGACGTGCAACACCTGCGTGCGCTCGTCGCCTTGGCGCCGCAGTCGTCCCTCGATCTGCAACATGCATCCCAGATCGCCCAACACCACGGCGCGCGCGCCGCTGGCCTGGATATTGGCGCATTTGTCGTCGGCGATGGCCGCGGAAATATTGCCGTATTTCACTGCAAACGTGCCGCCGAATCCGCAACACTGTTCGCACTGTTCCATTTCGCGCAATCGCAGACCGGCCACCAGCGACAACAATTGCCGCGGCTGGTGTTTGATGCCGAGTTCGCGCAGCCCGGAGCAGGAATCGTGATACGTCACCTCGCCGTCGAAGGTGCCGGGCACGGCGGTCACCGCGGCGACGTTGACGAGGAAGTCGGTCAGCTCGAACAAGCGCGGCTGCAGCGCGGTGAAGCGGCGCAGCAAATCGGGCTGATTGCGCAACACGTCCGGGTAGTGTGTCTTGATCGTGCCCATGCACGATCCCGACGGCGCGACAACGTAGTCGAACGTCTCGAATTCATCGATGAATTTTTCCGCGAGCTGCAGCGTGCTGCGGCTGTCGCCCGAGTTATAGCCCGGCTGCCCGCAGCAGGTCTGCGACATGGGCACGTGCACTTCGAAATGCGCTGCTTCGAGCAACTCGACCGCAGCCATCGGAATGCTTGGCCGCAACACGTCAGCCAGGCAGGTAATGAAAAGTCCGACTCGCTGTTTCATGAACACATTATCGGCCGTTTGTTTTGCGGCTGACTGACGCCGCACGCCCAAAGGGCGGCGCTGACAAGGTACATTTCCGGTATACAGAACGTCGTCCCGGTATATAAAATTACTGCAATGCAGCAACGTTCCGTCACGCCTCCCAGCGAGCCTGCCACGGCCGAGGAGCCGGCCATCCAAGTGCTCGGTCGGGCCTTTGCCGTGCTCGACGTCCTGGCGCGCAATCCCGACCCGATGCAGCTCAAGGACATCGGCGCCACCACTGGGCTGCACCCGTCCACCGCGCACCGCATCCTCAGCGATTTGGTCGTCGGCGGCCTGGTCGAGCGCGTCGATGCCGGCACCTACCGCCTGGGAATGCGGCTACTCGAATACGGCAATCTGGTCAAGGCGCGCCTGAGTGTGCGCAGTGCGGCACTTGGGCCGATGCGCGAACTGCACCGCCTGACGCATCAACCGGTGAATTTGAGCATTCGCCAGGGCGATGAAATCGTCTACATCGAGCGCACCTATAGCGAATACTCCGGCATGCAAGTCATCCGCTCGGTGGGCGGTCGGGCTCCGTTGCATTTGACCTCGGTAGGCAAGTTGTTTCTCGCCGCCGACGACGCCTCGCGGGTGCGCGCGTATTGTTTGCGCACCGGCCTTGCTGGCCAGACGCGCAACAGCATTACCAACGCGCAACAACTCGAACGCGAGCTGAGCAGAGTGCGTGTGGACGGCGTTGCCCGCGACAACGAGGAACTCGAACCGGGCGTGCGCTGCATGGCCGCTGGAATCTACGACGACAGCGGCGAGCTCGTCGCCGGTCTGTCGCTTTCCGCCCCCGCAGATCGCCTGATGGAAGACTGGCTGGACAAAGTCCAGATGACGGCACAAAAAATTTCTGCAGCTCTCGGCTACAAAGGGCCCAGACGCTGAGCCGGTCGGCCCAGGGTCAGTTCCCGTCAGTTCCCCGGTTCGACAGTGCGCTCGGCCAGTGCGGTGCGCAGCAAAGCCGGCTGTCGGCGGCGCTGTGCGGCGGTTTCGGCGTCACGCTGCGCCGGATCGCGCAACGCATCGAATCCCTTGGCCTGCAGCCAGTTACGGATGCGCTGGGCATCGCCGAAATGTGAATACCGTCCCCAGGCGTCGAGCAGCACGACTATGATCCTTCGGCCCTCGAATTGGGTTTGCAGCACCAGACAATGCCCGGCCTCGTTGATATAGCCGGTTTTTTGCAGCAGGATGTCCCAACCGCGGTTGAAGACCAGGTGGTCGGTGTTGCGGAACTGCAGGGTGCGCGAACCGACATCGACCTCGCTTTGCGGGTGAGTGGAAAATTCGCGAATCAGCGGGTAATGGTAGGCCGCCTTGACCAGCAGGGCCAAATCATGCGCCGTCGATTCGTTCTGCGGCGACAAACCGGTGGGCTCGACATACCGGGTGGAATGCATGCCGAGCGCGCGCGCCTTGGCGTTCATCGCGGCAACGAATGCCGCCAAGCCGCCAGGATAGTTCCTCGCCAGGGCATGCGCCGCGCGGTTTTCCGACGACATCAACGCGAGCTTGAGCAGCTCTTCGCGGCTCAGCCGCGTCCCCGGGCGCAAGCGCGACGAACTCCATTTCAGCGTATCGATGTCTGCATCAGTGATTTCGATCATTTGATCCATCGGCTGATGCGCGTCGAGGATGACCGCTGCGGTCATCAATTTGGTCAACGAGGCAATCGGCCGCGCCGTGTCGGCGTTTTTGCTCAGCAACACCCGATCGGTGCTCTCGTCGACCACCAACGCCGAGCCTGAACGCAGCGCAACCGGGTCTTCGTTTTGCTCCGTTGATTCAGCCGCGACTTGAAACCGGTCGGCCGGACGCTCTGAGGCCGCAACGGAGGCGACACGAGCTGCCTTCACCGGGATTGCATCTTCGGCACGCTGCCGCCTGGACGCAAGCCGTATCTGGTTGGCTGTGCCCGGCTCGGTCGCGTGCCGCACCGTCCTGGTGTGTTTGACGGCAGACGCGGCCTTTGCCGACTGCCGCTGCTGCCGCTCGAAACGGGACTTGGCTTGTTGGTGCAAACGCTGCGCAGCGTGATGCTGCGTTTTACTCCCCGTGCGTTGCGACACCACCTGCTTGGTCGCGGAGGAGCGTTTGACTTGCTGCGCGGCATGGACCGACGTCGTGTCTTGCCGCGTCTGTGTCGTTGCGCCCAACGCCTGCCCGCTGCAGGCCCACGCCAGCAGGAAAAGGCAGTGCAAACCTAGCGGACGAAACACAGCAAAAAAATGGGCTGAACGCATGACTCTGCCTGGGGCCGTCGCGAAAAAAAGACCAAGGGCCATTCCGGGCCCATGGACGTAGCCTAGCAAACGGGCGAAATAGCGGCAAGATCAATGTGTTGCTACCGATATTTCACACCTGTTGACACAACTGCAGGGCGTCGGATCAGGCCGGTCGGGCTGACCTGACCGGGCCCTCGCACACCATCCGCCATGCCGGTGCGCACCGGGCGGTTCGAGAAGTTGAGGTCATCCCGGAGCTCTCGGTGCTGCGTCGCGGGCTGAGCGCTTCGTCGCTGATGGAATCACACTCGGCTCCACCGCGCCCACGCCTGCCCGCTGCGCATGCGCGAAGCGCTGTGCAATCAGCTTGGGCTCGTTCGGCTTGAGCTGCTCGATGATCTTTTGCCGCTTGATGCACTCCGCGACGAGGCTAGATCTTTTTCGGGTAAGAACGCCCTCCTTCCCTGCACAACCGCCAGGTTGACGTCACCTCGCCTCGATGACGAGAGCTTCGCGCGATTGCATGCGCGCGCCCTGCCCGGCTACGCCTTCTACCCAGACAAACGGCCCGCAGCACGCTGCGGGCCGTTTGTCGCGAAAGCGTCGGGGATCAAACCATGTTCGGGTAATCCGCCAGCCCCGGATTGCCTTTCACACCAATCAGCTTGGGCTCGTTCGGTTTGAGCGGCTTGATGACCTTTTGGTGCTTGAGATATTCCTCGACGATTTCCCAGATCGGCGGGTTGTCCGGTGTTGCTGCCGCCTGCTGCACCGGTGCCCAGCCGGCGACCTTGTAGGTTTTCTTGAAATCGATCGGCTTGCCCTTCAGAGTCATTTCCTGAATGCGGTTGCCCATTTTTTCGTTGGGCGCGCAGGCGTAGTGCAAGCCACCAACCCGCACCATGTCCCCGCCCTGCTGGTAGTACGGATCGGGGTTGAACAGGTTGTCGCACACGTCTTCCATCACGTTCTTGACCGTTTCGCCGGTCATTTCCGTCAGCGTGCAATACGGATAGGTGATCGCCAACTGGGTCATCATGTCCTCGCGGGTGATCGGCGAGTTCGGCAGCAGGCTGCCGCCCCAGCGGAACCCCGGCGAGAACGCGATGTCGCCGCCACGCACGGCCAGCATCGCATCGACGACCAGCTGATCCCAGGTGCCATTGAAGTTGCCGCGGCGGTACAGCACCCCTTCGGTGTGGGCGAGCACTTCGGTCAGCTTGGACTCGTATGGCGCGCGGTGTTTGGCGATCAGCGCCTCCATGTCCTTGTCGGCCGGCAGCAGATCGGAGAACACCGGCAGCAGCTTGTACTGGTAGCCGACCATCTTGCCGCCGCGCACGTCGAAGTCCATCACGCCGACGAACTTGCCATGCGAGCCGGCATTGGTCACCAGGGTCATGCCGCCGTTCGGGCGACGAATTTCCACTGCGACCGCTTCGGCGTCGTGGGTATGGCCGCCGAAAATGCAGTCGATACCGTCGACCAGCGAGGCCATCTTGCGATCGACATCCATACCGTTGTGCGAAATCACCACCACGAGCTGCGCACCCTGCTTGCGCACTTCGTTGACCACTTTTTGCATATGGTCGGTGTCGATGCCAAACGTCCAATCGGGGATGAGGTAGCCCGGGTTGGCAATTGGGGTGTACGGGAAGGCCTGGCCGATGATGGCCACCTGTACCCCGTTCATCTGTTTCATCACATAGTTCGGGAACACCGGGTCGCCGAAGTCGGCCGTCTTGACGTTCTGCGCGATGAAGTCGATCTTGCCTTTGAGATCCTTGTTGACGATCTCCTTGACGCGATCCTGGCCGTAGGTGAATTCCCAGTGTGCGGTCATCACGTCGACGCCGAGTTGGATTTGCGCGTCGACCATGTCCTGCCCCTTGGTCCACAACGACAGCGCAGTGCCCTGCCAGGTGTCGCCGCCGTCGAGCAGTAGCGCGCCCGGGCGGCCGGCCTTGAGCTGCTTGACCAGAGTGGCGATGTGCGCGTAGCCGCCCATCTTGCCGTATTGCTTGGCACCGCGAATGAAATCGAGGTAAGTGAAAGCGAAAGATTCACGGGTATTGGGCTTGAATCCGACCCGTTTGAGGTAATCCACGCCGACCAGGTGGGGCAGATGGCCTTTCATGCCGGCCACGCCGATGTTCACATTCGGCTCACGGAAATACAGCGGGCGCAGATGCGCGTGACTGTCCGTCATGTGCAGAAAATGTACATTGCCCTTGACCGGCGGGTTGTACAGCTCTTTGACTTCGGCTGCAGTTGCTTCACGCATCATCGGGAAACCAGCAGCCGCGGCGGCGGTGAGCACGCCCATGAATTCACGTCGGGTCAAGTTCATTCACATGTCCTCTGCAAAAAAAGAAAAACCCGCCAAATCAGGCGCGATCCGGCGGGCGTAGTAATGTTTTAGCAAAAATAGACCGACACGCCGAGATTATTTGTTCACAGGCGAATTCGGGTCGAACAACAGCGCCATGATGTCTTTCATTTGCTGCTGCGTCAGCGCATGGCTCGCACCCAGGGGGGGCATTTGCGAGCAGGCGTTGAATGACGTCGAATCGTAAATCCGCGCCCAAGTGTATTTGACGATTTGCTCGGAATTCCCACGGGTCTTCCCATAGCCAATGAGCGAAGGCCCGAGATTGCCCTGCGAAGGATTGTTGGGAATCATTTGATGGCAGTTGATGCAGTTGCCACCGTTGGGGGTACCCGGCTTGTCGTTCCAGGTCATTCCCTTGCCGTCTTCAGCAATTTTCAAACCGGCTTTCCAGTCGCCGAAATATTGGCCGTCGGCAGGATAAACGACCTTGCTGTAATGATCCTTTTCGATCCGCGCGGCGATATCCTTCGGCAAAGGCTTGCCAAGATAATCGTATTTCGAGCATTCGTGCTGCGCTTCGGTCTGCACCAGACGGTCCAGCCCTGCAGACCCTTTCGCCTGGAACGACGTCGCAATCACTTCTTTGAACGACTTGGTCATGTAAGTGGAGGCGTCTTCTCCTGCAGACGCCATGCCACCCCCATTGCTGGCACAGCCCATCAAGCCAATGGAAAGTGCCATCGCAGAAAACAATGCGATACGTTTCATTATGTCTCCTCTCAGCGCTTGAACGAAGGGGTCAAGATTTTGTGACCTTTCGCCATCACACCCATATAGGTTTCCAGATCAATCACGACCTGCGACAGGTATTTGGGCTCGGCGATACGTTGTTGCCGCATGCAGTCGTTCATGCGCCATTCGAGAGTCCGCACGACCCCTTGGGAATCAGGGTAAGCAGGCCAAGTCGCAGCAACCCAGGCTTTTTCGCCATCGGGGGTCGATAGGTTCGGCAGTTTGGAAATCTTGATCTGTTTGTCGTTCTCTGCGTGACAGGTCGCGCAAGAGAAGTTGTACGGGCCGGCGCGATACCAGAAAAACTTTTTGCCGTTTTCGAACGACAGCTTTTCTTGCGGCGTGTTCTGCGGCACTTCCATCGGCATGCCGTCAGACTGGTGCGCGACGTACGCTGCGAGGTTGACGATATCCGTCGCATTACCGCCATTCTTGGCGAACGGATCCTTCAGCACGTCTTTTTCGATCTGCTCTTTGCTGAAGCCCTGGATGGTTTCCATGCAGGTGACGAGGCGGGACTCGACGTCCTGCACCTTGCCGGTGTCAGCGAAATAGCGCGGAAGCTGGGCGTAAGCGCCTTTGAGCACGCCGGGGCCGAGGCCGAAATCACAGGTTTCCAGACTCTTGTGATTCGGGCCGCGCTTTTCTTTGAACAGCTTCTCACCTGCGGAGACGTTGAACTCCGCGGGATTCCCGCCCATTTGGTTGAGCATGTCGATGTACGAATCGGCATGCGCAACCGTCGGGGTCAAGCCGACGCCGACGGTCAGCGCATAGAGCGACGTCGTCGCCGCGGCTGAGATGGCGATACCAATAAACCGTTTTTTCATAGTCTCCTCACAGCGTTGAGTGGATCTTGGTGGGTCAGGGGGCCAGCATCTCTGCCGGCCCTCTGCGTCACGACACCGTCGTGTCTGCGGTCGCGGTGTCACCCTTGTTATCAATCCACGACACCGTCACCTTGTCACCCGATTTGCCGCCCTTGAAGCGGAACTCCAGGAACGGGTTTTTGGAGATCGCCGTACCCCAGTCACAGGTCAGCACGGTCTTGTCGTTGTTTTTGCAGGTTACGGTCTGGATGAAGTGCGCCGGGATGATCTTGCCTTCCTTGTCCTTGAGCAGGCCGGTTTCTTCCGGATGGGTCATCAGAACACGAACCACCACAGCGTCGCCTTCGACGTTGGCGCGCATGCGCATCGGATATGCCATTGTGTAACTCCTGAATTTTTGATGAACTGCTGGTTACAGCAGAATGAATTGCGATTCGATCATTCGATCGGCAGGGTTCGACCAGCCGACCACCACCCATCAGCCGCCGCAGCCGCCGAGAGTGACCTTGATCTCTTTTTTGCTGAACAGCAGCTTGTCGCCCACCTTGGCAACGGCATAGACGTTGGAGGTTTGCGCCATTTTGATGCGGGTCGCCACGTTCGGGATGGAAACGTCGGTCATATTGAACTGCGCAACCAGCGAGGTCGGGTTCTTTTCCACGACGATCCCGAGCGCGGTCGTGCCGGCCGCATTGCTCTTGACGCCCACGGGAACGACGGCGCCGTTCTCCGCGATGTCCGGGCCGATGATGGACACATCGGTACTCTCGGTGGGCGTGCCTCCCCAGATTTTGGCGACGTCGGCAAACGACTTGGCCTCGAACAGCTGGGCATTCCAGCCCGGGGCATCAGCGGCTTGAGCGATGCTGGGCATCAGACCGGCAGAAGCAGCAACACCGAGGGCGGCCGCACCTGCACCGATCTGCATGACCTGGCGACGGGTTTGATTCATCAGTTTTCTCCTTAAAGTGAACAGGCCATGCCTGCATGCAAATAACGTCTTACTGCTTTGCGCCGTCGACAATCCACTGCGCGATCATCTTGGCGTCAGCTTCACTGATGCTCTGCGGCGGCATGGGGATGGAGCCCCAAACGCCTGAGCCGCCTTTGATGATCCGCGTGGTCAGTTCGGCGACCATGTCTTTCTTGCCGCCGTACTTGGCCGCAACTTCCTTGTAGCCCGGACCGACGAGCTTGTTGTCGCCCAGACTGTGGCAGGCGATGCAGCCTTTTTCTTTCAAAAGAGCGACGACTTTGGCACCCGGGCTATTGGCTGCCGCAGCTTTTTCTTTCGCTTTTTTCTCCTGTTCCTCTTTCGATTCAGTTTCCATGCCGCGGATCGGTCCCCACTGGCGGTACTGATCGGCGAGGTTGCCGTTGTTGTTCAACGCAAACTCAGGGATGAAGCTGGTGATCTTGGGAGCTGGTGCACAGTTTTTCATGCAATCGGTGTTGTGAGTATCCGGGATACCCCCATTCCCGATTTCCTTGCCCGGCCACATGCCATGATTCCAGATCATACCGTTGCGGTTGGGCAGCATATCCTGGACTTGTTGCACGTTGTCGCGGGTGAGCACGAAATTGCTCGGCACGACGTTGGCCAGATTCAGCAAATAGGCCACCAGCGCGTAGGTTTCATCCCAAGTCAGCGAGTCCGGCATGTTCCAGGGCATGGCGCGATGGATGTAGTCGAACAGGGTGGACACCGTCGATAGCTTTTCGATGGTGGTGGCGCCATCGTTGATGTCAGCCAGCTTGGCCACACGCCCCGTCTTGATGTCCTGCTTGGTCGCCTGGTAGGCACCGACGATGGGCGGGAACACGGCGTTGGAATCAGCAAAGTCCCCGTGACACGAGGCGCACTTGGCTTCCCACAGCTTGGTGCCCTGGGCCACGCTGCCCTGCCCCGGAGGCAAGCCCTGGAAATCCGGGCGGACGTCGATGTTCCACGCCTTGATCTCATCCGGGGTAGCCGCACGACCCAGCGTGGCGTCGAGCTTCACGTCTTTGCCGGGCACGCGCGCGTTGACGGGAACCCCCGCGGCGAAGGCTGCCGTCGCACCGCAGGCAAACGCCCCTCCCAGGACGACCGCCAGCGCGGCTTTACGAATTTTCGAGTTGGACATTGCGAACATCTCCATTTTCTTCGACCTGCCAGGTTTGGATGGCGTTGTTGTGATAGACGGAACGGGTGCCGCGGATTTTGCGCAGCTCGGCGTAGGTGGGTTGCACCATGCCGGTTTCGTCGGTTGCGCGACTTTGCAGGAAGGCGACCTGCCCCTTCCAAACCCAGGGAATATTGAACCGGGTGAATGACTTGTTGTGAATCGGCCCCTCCAGGCGGGCGGGCTGCCAGTTCACCCCGCCGTCGAACGAGACGTCGACACGCTTGATTTTGCCGCGGCCGGACCAAGCCAGACCGGTTACGTTGTACAAGCCTTTGTCGAGCAACACCTGCCCACCGGAGGGCGAGGTGATCACCGACTTGACTTCCATCACCGAGGTGTACTGGCGCAGGCGGCCATCGGGCATGAGGTCGACGTAGCCGACGGTTTCATCTTTGGTCGCAAACGGTTGGGTGCCCAGCTTGATGCGACGCAGGTACTTGATGTTCGACACGCCCTCGACACCCGGGACGACCAGACGCAGCGGATAGCCGTTTTCCGGGCGCAGCATTTCGCCGTTCTGCCCGTAGGCCACGAGCACTTCACCAGACAGCACCAGCGACATCGGGATGGTGCGATTTTCGTGCGAGCCGTCCGCCCCTTCGGCCATGATGAAGCGCACGCCATTGAGATCGGCGCCGCAGTCTTCGAGGATGTCGATCAGCGGCACGCCGGTGAACTCGGAGCACGACACCATGCCGTGGGTGTACTGCACTGTCGGCAGCGCGACATTACCCCACTCCATCGCCGAGTTTGCCCCGCACTCGATGAAGTGAAAGCGCGACACCGGCTGCATGCGCATGATGTCGCCGACGGTGTAGACCTTCGGGTTTTTGATGAGCTTGCCTTCGCCCATCACCATGAAGCGGAAATCCTCGGGGTTGATGTCGTACCAGCCTTGGTGCGAGCGGTTGAAGTGCAGACCCGAGGGTGTGACGATACCGAACATGCCCTGCAGCGGAGCAAACGCCACGTTGGCCTGCGTCACCGCGGCCAGACCGGGGCTGATGCGGCGCACCAATTCCTTTTCGTACTTCGACGGCATGCCGTAGGGCGGCTCGTCGACACCGCGACCCAGCGTCGTCCCCCATTCGGGCTTGTCCAGGATCAGCTTGCTGCCTTTGTCGCCATCCCAGTCTTTGCGATCGGCTGCATAGACATTCGCCGCGCCGCCAGCGGCCATGGTGGCGCTGGCGGTCAGGAATGCTTTACGCAAAAAATCGCGGCGACCCCCTTGAACCTGGGCAATCTGCTCAGCGCTCAGGAAGTTTTCCGGCGCTTTACGCAGCCGGCCTAGCTTTTTTGTAAAGTCACTCATCCTCTTTCTCGCTTTTA
>Ga0207433_10002020_pt1 | contig 42364 bp, 45 predicted proteins | sample YelNatPaOPGAMG01_FD_187559 | JGI IMG/M metagenome (GOLD analysis project Ga0207433, IMG submission 187559) | Hot spring thermophilic microbial communities from Obsidian Pool, Yellowstone National Park, USA - OP-RAMG-01 (SPAdes) (version 3) | ecosystem: Environmental > Aquatic > Thermal springs...
CGCCGCCACAAGCTCGAACGGCCAGGCGTTATTACGAATAACTCCTCAAATGCTTACCGGCGATACCTTCATTGCGCGCCCTTGAGCATTCAACCATTTAATGAGTTTCGCATAATGATGTGACATACTGGCGGGTCGGATCGAGCACGAAGCCTTCTGCCAGGTTGCCACTGCATTACCTGAAACTTAGTAAAAGTAAAAAAAGCCGCCGATCATACAGGTCGGCGGCTTAAATATTGTTGGTTTTATTCCGATATCTTACGCTGATCTTCGGCGCAGCGCGAGGCCAGCAAACCCGATAAGGCCGCTGGCGAAGGCAAGAATGCTGCCCGGTTCGGGGACGGCAATATTCACGCCATCGAACCACGCGTTGCCGTTGGAACTGCTGCTGGTGCCAAAGCCGAGGACAACAACATTTATACCCCCAGCGGCCGCGCCGGTGAAAGATCGGCAGAGGATGTTGTCGACATAGAAGTTGGTGCTGTTGTCGGCAAATCTCTCTACGGTGAACTTATGCCAGCCTGCTGAGCGCTTCGGTGCATCGGCGGATTTGAGATTGAACCATCCGGCTGAACTTCCATAAAGTATGCGTCCCTGATAGTAGCTGGAGTCATAAGTCTCGCCCGCCATCGAAACATTGTTATACTTTCCGGCATCGAAGAGCTGCACAAGCGAACCGTTAAAAGTTCCATCTGCAGTGGCTCTAATCTCGCCGTACGCGCGACTCATCGAATCATCGTATATCCACCAGGTAGCCGAGAAGTAGCCGTCAATATTGATCCCGAGAGAGCGATAAATGCGGGAAACGGACATCGTGGATGCTGCAGAACCGCTGGACGATGAACCGCCACAGTCCTTGGTGGCGTCCCATGTTATCGGGTTGGACATGTTGTAATTCGTCCAGCCTACAATACCGGTGTCGAAATCATCAGAGAATACGACTCCGGCCATCACTGGCGCACAAGCGAGTGCCACGACTGCGACTACCGAGGCAAGTAAAAGCAATCTTTTCATCTTTCATCCCCCATAAAGTGTGTAGAGTATTGTTATCCGGTCGCTGCCGGACAGGTTGTGCATGAGTCTGGTCCTTACGAACTCCATTTATCGTGATTGTGAATGTCACGAGCGCACATACCTATTATGAATCCTATCATGACTCTGCTTGCTGGTCAACAGTTGAGTTTAAAAACCGGTAACATTACCAGGAATATGGAGCATTGTCTCTGCAATTGAATATATCAAATGATATGATGTTTATAGAAAATATCAAGCATGTGCAAATATAAATACAAAAAGCTGGGTTATCAGCCCGGCTTTTTGTAACTGATATTAACAGGAATTACCTTCTGCGGTGGCGTATTTCCACCCCGATCATATCGATCAGACCAGTTGCGAATGCAAGAATGCTGCTCGGTTCCGGAAACGCTGTGGTCTCTCGAATTTATACTAGACTCGAAGACTGGTGGAATTACCAGTTGTTACACAAATCTCGCAATTGTACGGGCAACCGCGTGATCGTTAGGTACTTATTGTGCATGCAGTTTATGTATCTCCTGCAGTTGCGAGGTGAAGGCCATGTTCAGAAAAATGCTCATCGTATTGATTCTAGGGCAACTGGCTGTATCCGCAGTTGCATCGTCGAGCGTGGTCTACTCAAAGGTAAAGGTAGGCCGAACCGTGGCCGATATGGTGACGGTGAACCTTGCCGATCCCGAGGTTAAAGTCTCCGTGGCTTTAGCCAGGGGAGGAACCGGGCGCTCGGAGCCGTTCAAGTCGATAGTGAACCGCACGCATCCGTCGGCTGCTATCAGTGGCACGTTCTTTGATACCAGGACGTACATCCCGACCGGCGATATCGCCGTGTTCGGAACAGTAGTCCACACCGGCTGCATCGGCTCCGCGCTGTGTATAGGCAAAGATAACAAAGCGGAGATCGTGCCGTTGTCCACCGGCAGAAAGCAGGGCTGGTCTAATTATGAGACCGTGCTCTGCGCGGGACCTGTTCTGGTGGCGCGTGGTAAAGTTGCAATAAACCTTCAGCGCGAGGGTTTTCATGGATCGCTATATGCTCCGGCGACACGGACCGCGGTCGGTATTACCCGCTCGGGAAAGCTGGTCCTGGCGGCGATCAATCACAAGACTACCCTATACGAAATCGCCAGGGTGCTGATAGCTGTTGGAGTCAATGATGCTCTTTGCCTGGATGGAGGATCTTCGACCGGATTCTATGCAAGCAACAAATTCATGGCGGTGCCTTATCGAAGACTGACGAACCTTCTTGTGGTCTACCCGAAGTCATCCGACTATGAAAATGCGAAGATGGCTCTCGCTCCGGCTTCACTGTTCCCTAAGCCCGCGGCGCCTCTTCCCATGCAGGAACCTTCCCTGCTCAAGATTTCTCTACTTCCACCCGACATCGCGATTCCGCGGAATGTCGAATGGCATCAATCACCCGAGCATTAGAAACGGCGTCTTTATGAGGGTCGAGGGGTATCTCTCTTCCCTCCCTTATACAATCTGCAAAACAATCGGTCTCGACCAGGAACTGATCGACAGCATCCGTCTCGAACAAATGTGTCTGCATGTTCCTGGTCTCGACCGTGAATCCTATAACCCCTTCGTTTTGTGGGGTGAAGAATCTGTTCACTCGCAGGACAGCCTCAGATCCCGCCACATCGATCGCGCTCCTGAAGCCGGTTTCAAAGCTGCTGGAGATGAGAGATGTTCTTCCACCTGAAAACTCGAGTATTGCGGAAGTTGATATATCACAGTCAAACTCCTCATGCTTTCGCTGTTGAGCGATAACTGCGACCGGTTCCTCACCGAATAAATAACGGCTGATATTGATGCAATAACACCCCGTATCCATCAAAGCGCCGGCGCCGGGGGTGTTATTGAGCCTTGTATAGTCCTGTGGATTGATTGTGAAGCCGAACTGGGCAATCATAGTTCTCACCTCTCCCAGCATCCCGTTCTCAATTACTTCCTTAACTTTAAGCGTGCGCGGGTTGAGGCGATACATAAAAGCTTCCATCAACAGCACGCCTTTGCTTGCGCAGTGATCGGCCATTTCTTGTGCTTGCCCGGCACAAAGCGCCATCGGCTTTTCACACAGGATATGCTTGCCCGCGTTCGCGGCTTTAATCGTCCACTCCGAGTGCATCTGATTAGGCAGCGGTATATAAACAGCCTCGACATTCGGGTCGTTCAGAACCTCTTGATACGACCCATAGTGTTCAGCTATGTTGAACTCAGAGGCGAAAACTTGAGCTTTACCTGGGTCTCGGCTGCCGATGGCGACAGCTTCCGACTTATCAGACTTTAGCAGCGCAGGCATAAACCTTCGCCTGGCAATGCTCGCTGTCCCGATGATTCCCCAGCGGACTTTCCGATTCATTACCGCGCTCTCCTCGATCTTTATGGCATTATGTGAATACTTCTATGTGCTTCTACCCCTAACCTTCGCAAGCTACTCCTGACCAGCTCTGCAGTATAGATCTTAAACAAGGCTGCACGGAGCAGGAAACTGCACTGTTCAACATTTTATGCACAGCCTGTGCATAACTCCGCTTATTACACCCATGCCTCAAAAACAGCCGCTATTTCAGACTAACTAGCTCTTCTTTGCCATTTTTGCTGAGCTGGGTTTGAATGGCATGTTTTTTGCAATATAGGAGAGTAGAACGGTTGACCCGCCACACTCGTCAACCGTTGTTGTATAAAGCTGGAGGCCCCCGCGACATGGTCACGAAAGGCAGCGTGCTTGTCGTTGACGACGAGATCAATCTGTGCCGTATCCTTGGCGCTAAACTCGCCAAGAGCGGTTATGACGTCGTGGCTGTGCATGATGGCTTGCAGGCAGTTGAGAAGGTCCGCGAATCAGACTTCGATGTCGTTCTTCTTGACCTGATCCTACCTAAGATGGACGGTCTGACTGCGCTTGCCGAAATACGCAGCATGCGGCATGCTTTACCCGTGATTGTTATGACGGCTTGTGAGAACGCCGAGGCGCTCGAACAGGCGAAGAATCATGGGGTGTCGGCGTACGTCAACAAGCCTTTCGACCTCGATAACCTGGTCTCTCTTGTCCAGTGCACCTCGCACACCAAACCTGCCGGCATTAATAAGAAAATGCCCGAATCTACGGTGCTCTTCACCAAAGGGCAGCCCGTTGTGCTCGAAGTGCAGAACGGGTATGGAACGCGGGTTTATCCTACGAATATCTACGATAAGGACGACCACACTCTCTCCGTCCTTGCTCCACGCACCGAAGATGGAGTGATCCATGTGGCTCCGCGCGCAACGGTTAGGGTGGGGCTGGCTGCGAGGGATGCCTACTACAGCTTCACAACTCATATCTTAAAGTTCATTGCCACACCGGACGATTTATTTGTCCTCGATAAACCGTGCGTCATCTACCGCGCTCAACGCAGGCAGCACACTCGGGCACAGGTTACGATACCGATCAGATACGCTCACCTCGCGGATGATGGAGGTGAGACCGAGGCGAAATCGGGGCGAACGCGTGATATCAGCATGGGTGGAGCCTGCATCGTGGCGCCAGAGGAGATCATTCCCGGTGAGATGATAAAGGTCGAGCTAAGACCTAAATCAGCTGCGGATGCGGCATCGGTGATCGCGCAGGTCTTGCGATCAAAGTCGGCTGTAGATGAAGGCGAGTCCGGCTATATCCTCGGCTGCCGGTTTACTACTGCTGACGAGAAATTGAAGAAGCTGCTCGAGGGCTGATCGCAAACTCCCTCCATCGTCTTTCCGCCACTTCCTTATTCGTGTTCGCGTAGCAGTAGACGCAGCCGTGTGGGCAGGTGTCGTAGGTTCCGATATCGGTGCTCTCAAAACATCCGCATTCCTGACGAGTCCCTTTGAACCGGAGTGGGACCATTCGCTCCGGGTAAAGCCCGGCCAGGAGTTCACCGTCCACGCAGTGCGCTTTCTTCACCTTTCCACTGATAAGAACGTCACAGCAGCACGAGAACATCTCCATCCCATGCAACTCAGCGATTTCCGCGAGCTCACTCGCAAGCGCGATCTTTTCTTCTATAATGGGATCGATGCATCTGATACCGGTTTCCTGCTCCAGTTGCTCGGTATTGCGAATGGTCTTCCCGTAGAATGTGGGGAAGCTGAAGTAGCAGCGATGAGTGGAGCCTTCCAGCGCATTCGCAAGCTCCGCAAAACGCTTCCGGTGGTAGGCTATATCGGTAATGCTCGATACCAGGATCGGGTCATATCGCCACAGAACCGCATCGGGCCTATACATCTCCGCCAGTTTTCGTGCGATAGGGACCGTCACATCAGCCGGAGGCACATCCGGCTCGAAGACCTGCGGTAAGCCGGTAATGGTGAATTGGAACACAAACCTGTAGCCGATATCATAAAGCGCGGGCAGATGATGGAGCAGGGGATCGTAGTTCTTGCTCCAGAAGACGATCGCTGCCACATCTTTAGGCTTCAGCGATGTCGTTATCTCCATCCCGCCGAACGGATTCCGCCATTTAACAAACCCGGCTTCGATTTGATTCAAAAACCACTGCGAATAATAAGCGGGAATATCGGTTCTTCTACTTGCTGAGATAATTTTCATAATATTAGCCTTGGTATTATTCTAATGGTCCTCGATAACTATTACAAGAGATGAGATTGCACATAAACTGGTGACTAAGCATGCTTGCGCAGCTATAATAGATGCGAAAATTTATTAAGGAATCGTGGCGAACACTCTCGTGACTGCTATGCAGATCTCTCGCAGCCCTGCGGGCCGCTGCCGGTCAAGGACTGTCGTGTTCGCCGCGAAGAGAACGAAAATGGCAAAAGCGCCATTTTCGAAGGAGAGGATTATGGTAAAAGAGACGGCACGGGTATTTGTTCAGACGGCGAAGACCGATCTTCCGAGCCTGGATCGCTGGGTGCAGGTGGGCGAGGAAGAAGCTAAACTTGCTTATGATATGGTGATGCGCAATGAGCTTTCCGGAGGCACCGGCGTTGTCCGGGAATTTGAAGCTTCATGGCGCGAATTCACCGGCTTAAATTATGCCATGACTATCAATAACGGCACTTCCGCAATATTCGCCGCGCTATTTGGCCTTGGAGTAGGGCCTGGGGATGAAGTGATCTGTCCGACATTCACCTGGATCGGCTCGATCTCTCCTGCTCCTTTTTTGGGCGCAAGGCCTGTTTTTTGTGAAAGTGATCCAGAGACGCTTCTAATCGATCCCGGGGATGTTCGGAAGAAAATCACACCTAAAACGAAGGCAATTATCGCAGTTCATCTCTGGGGTAATGTATGTGATATGGACGCTTTAATGGATGTGAGCCGTGAGACCGGCATTCCGGTCATCGAAGACTGTGCGCATTCCCACGGAGCTACATATAAAGGCAAAATAACCGGGTCGATCGCGGACGCGGGCGCTTGGAGCCTGCAGGGGAGTAAAGCGGTGAGCGGCGGTGAGGCGGGAGTCATTGCTACCAATAATCCCGGGGTCTTTGACCGAGCATGCCTTGTTGGGCAGGTGAACCGGATGGTCGGAATGGATCTGATGACGGACAGCTACGAGCGCTACCAGCCCCTCGGCACCGGGATGAAGTTCCGCGCCCATCCAATCGCAATCGGCATAGCGTCGATTCAGCTTAAGAAGCTCGGTAAGCTGAATAAAGGTCGTGGGAAGTGGATCGAATCGATTGAAAACGGAATTGCTGATATTTCGTTCCTTAGGCGTGTGAAAGTCTATGATGGCGCCCAGCGCGGTGGATTTTACGGCTTTCCGGTTCACTTCGTACCGGAGAAATGCAAGGTGGATGTCCGGGAATTCATCCAGGCGCTGCGTGAGGAGGGAGTTACTGCTTCACCATGCGGATATCCGCTGCTGCACACGCTCCCGTATTTCGCCGAGGGTTTCGATCTTTTCACCCGTAACCGCGGACCGCTGATCGAGAACTATCCTGGGTATAAGCTCGGTGATTTTCCGATAACCGAAAAAGCCGTCAGCAATCTGATTTTCATGCCGCTGCTGACCGACCCGATCGAAGGCGCCGATGAATGGATCCTGGATCGGATCCACAAAGTGGCGGAGCGGTTAGGAGATTAAGAAGGGGATAGCTGACAGCTGTCAGCTCCCTTCTAAATTATAAATATGGATCCCAGCAACATCTTGATATCATTCTCCCTGGCTCTCTACAGCCAGTGGTTTTATCATAAGCCGACTCGGTGTCTTTTCGATGCGGGGGAGGGCGTAGCTACATCTCTTGGCAAGAAAGTCTTCGCTATCCAGCACGTCTTTCTCACACACGGCCATGAGGACCACATCGCAGGTATCTCCAACCTCGTGAATATCCGCAATCTTACCTCTGGTGACTACGAAAAGCCACTCACGATCTACTATCCCCGCCACGATAAGTGGATCAACGAGCTCCTCGCCTATGTCGAGAAGAAGCAGTCGGGTTATCTGCGATATCCTCTTTATGTGCAGCCGATGAGCGTGGGAGATGAGGTTGTCCTCGAAGGTTCGCGCAGGCCGACGCGCGTCACGGCATTTGAAATGAAGCACATCGCCGCGCAGCTATGCCTGGGCTACGAGATCGAAGAGGAGCGCAAGGTAATCGATCCGGCTACGGGCAAGAGCGTCTACTGCTATCATCCCGTTTTCCTCTACACCGGGGATGGCTATAAGGTCTGTCACTCACCCCATGGCCGGCTGGATATCGCGGTTCATGAGGGGACATTCCTCGGCTGCGATGCGGGCAAGGCCTGTGCATGGGAAACCGCGCAGCATTCCACCATCGACCGTGTGCTCGATTGGGCCGCGAGCGAGGACGTGAAAACCCTCATTCTCTGCCACATATCCGACCGTTATTCGATAGAGCAGGTAATCGACGCCGCCAGGATAGATAGAGAAAAGTCAGGGTTCAGAGGGGACTTATACATCGCGTATCGGGAGAAAATTATCCCTGTGGTTGTAGACTGACGATCTACTGACTCTTGCAATCATGCAGGCTTCTCAATTTTACCGGCGCGATCTGCCCGCATCGCTCGCACACGAAATGCGTGGCTTTCTCGTTCACCGAATCTCGCACCAGCCGCGCGTAGCTCGGAGAAACCCTTTTGAGAACTTCATAATCATTATCTGAAATATGATAGCAATGGTTATCGCACAAGACTAACTTCTTCACGCTGATAGATTACCACCTCGAGCAAGGCGTGTGCAAGCGCGGCGAGTGATCCTGCCTGTGCATTTCGTCGAATAGCTGCTTCATGTCTTATTCCTTTTCTTGCACGCCGGAAATGGGCAGCATCTTTATTTCCCTGATTGTGTCACTGCTTGCCACAAAATTATTTATAACTGCATTACTGTCGTTTTACTGACACTACACAAGGGTAACAACGCAAAGGTGTTTGGATGTAACCACTACTGATATCACATGGAGGATACAACTATGCGTCATGGAATGGGTGGAGTTATGCATCGCGAAACAAAGATGGGCTTGGCGATGACCGGACTCGGGCTGAGGGGTATGGGTTTAGGCTTGAGAGCAATGTTCAGACTGCTCCCGCTGAGGATCATCATGCATGCCGAAGAACTGGGGCTCAGCGATGAGCAAGTCAATCGGTTCAGAGACAGATACTCGGACGCATGGAAAGAAATGATCCAGCTTAACAGCCATATTAAGGTCAACATGATCGACCTGAAAAACGCCGTTATGAGAGAAGACATGGACATGAAGACCGCCGAGGATAAGGCTCGCGAGATTGGTAGACTCAAAGGCGAGAAATCGGTCGCTATGATCCATGCAATGCACGATATGAGGGAAATATTGACGCAGGAGCAGTTCAACAGAGTCAGAGATATGGTCACCAACTGGTTCAAGAGCACGTTCGAGATGCCCGGCATGGAGATGGAGGAAGAAGAAGAGGAAGAATACGAGGATATGCCGGAAGGGTCGGTTTAGCTGAACCCTGGCGCCTTATCACCATAGATCGTTCTATAGGTGAAGAGCTAATAATTAAGCAGCTCGGAGATGGAATTAAGATCTTCATATCCGGGCTGCATTTATTTCTTCTCTACTTACTGGTTTTATATCCCCCTCTAATTGCTAAAACAATATACTGAGTTTTAGGTAGTCAGTGGCAATCTGGCAGAATGTTTCGCACACAATCTGAATTGCCAGTACATTGCATCACTACACGAAACTCATTAATGCAAATTAGCCATTCGTAGACATGACCAGCAGTGGTGGGGGTGAAAGTTGAGCAGGAGGATCATCGTATCCGATCTTCATATCGATACCTGGACCGACCGCAGACTCGGTCGTGAAAACAAGAGCAAAAAGGAATACCTTCTCTCTTTCCTGGACTGGTGCAGGCAATCGGATGTTCGAGAGTTTATTATCAACGGCGACTTGATGGATCTGCCTCCCTATTCTACCGAAGACTACCAGGTAGATGAGTCCGGCCTTATAAAAGAAATCCTGGCGCGGCTGGTGGAGTTTGCTTATAACGTTCCAATCACCTATGTATTCGGCAACCACGATATCGGGGTCAGTGGAATGCGAAATTTCGGCTTGGAGAAAGTGCCGGTTCTCGAAAAGACCAGGTTCCATTATCCCACGTATATAGTCAACGACTACCCATCAAACATTATAATCATCGAGCACGGTCATCGGGTCGATCCCGCGCTTTTTCTCTATCTGATCGACCTCGAGCGCCTGGCATTTCGAGAAGATAACTTTGAAATATTCCAATATGCGATGCAGAGGCGAAACAATAAAGACTTTTCCCGCAGAGCTCAACCTGGGGTATTCGATCCCATTGGCGCTGGAAATGAAAGCGCCTATGACGCTGCCAGATATGGCAGCCAACCACTGGCTTCTGCTTCGATATGGTTCAGGTTGTGGCGTCTGACGCGCAGGTTTCGCAGGTTAATTACCGGAAAGTTGAAAAGAGAGTGGTGGGCCCAGGCTGCCGTAGATCAGATGCAAAAATATGCTGATGATACCACTGCATTAGGTGAGTCGCTCAAGCAGAACTTATATTTGATCTACGGTCACACCCACAGAGCTGATTACCGTGATGATATACATATTAAAGGTACTCACGGTATTTATATCAATTCCGGGACGTGGACGGAGTCATCGGACAGGGGCTGGTATCTCGATGTTGATGAAAACGGCAAGATATGGCTTCGCGACTGGATCAACGAAGCTCCCGAGCAATAGACATTTATCTGCTATATCACTCCAGAAGCGTCTATATCTTCGAATAGGGCGATGCTGATGTAGCGTTCGGCGGCGTCCGGCAGGATTACCACTATATTCTTGCCATCGAAATCCCCCGATCTTGCTGCCCTGTCCGCCACCGCCATCGCCGCTCCGCAGGATATTCCAACGAGGATTCCTTCTTCTCGCATCAATCTGCGGGCGTATTCTATGGCTGTGTCGCTGTTAACCGTTTCTATTCTATCCACCAGCGATAAATCCAGCACATCCGGCACAAATCCGGCTCCTATTCCCTGTATTTTGTGCGGTCCGGGTTGTATATCCTGCTCCATAACGGTCTGGGTGAGCACCGGTGATTCCTCCGGTTCGACTGCAATCGAGGTGATCTGCTTCTCTTTGATGCATTTGATGTAGCGAGAGACACCTGTGATGGTCCCACCCGTACCTACCCCCGCGACCAGTACATCGATCGTGCCATCGGTGGCATCCCATATTTCAGGTCCTGTCGTTTCTTCATGTATCTGGGGATTAGCCGGGTTTTTGAACTGCTGCGGCATGAAATATTTTCCAGGGTTGGAACCGGCGATCTCTTCTGCTCGTGCAATGGCGCCTTTCATCCCTTTCGATCCTTCGGTAAGGACTAATTTTGCACCCAGCGCAGCCAGCACTTTTCTACGCTCTGTACTCATTGTTTCGGGCATTGTCAGGGTGACAGGATATCCGCGCGCGGCTCCTACGAATGCAAGCGCTATCCCTGTGTTACCGCTTGTAGGTTCTACGATTTCTTTACCGGGCCCGAGATTGCCGTTCATCTCGGCTTCCCACACCATCGCGGCTCCGATCCTGCATTTCACCGAAAACGAAGGGTTCCTACCCTCGACTTTAGCATATACCACTGCATTTGCGCCTGCTGTTATTTTATTTATTCTTACAAGGGGCGTCTGCCCGATGCTGAAGCTGTAATCTTCGAACCAGTTCGCCATTTGCCTCTCACCTCGTCCGTGCAAGTTCCTTTACTACATACCCCGCGCATAAACGCAGCAAACTGTGCAGGAGAAGAGATAAATTCTCAATTCTACTGATAGGCGACGATCTCCGAATTGCCACCTCAGAGCCAATTGGGGGTCTCCGAACCCCGCAACCTATACTCAAACAGCCGGATTCGGAGATCCTTACCCATCAAACACGATCAGACCACCGCACCAATGTCTATTAAAAATTAAGAATTCGAAATTTAAAATTACTCCCTTCCGCTAAATATTATCTCAGGCACCATACGGACCGGCTTTGGCGTATTAGTCTTGTTACTCAGCACCATTCGTTACTTCGAGCCTGAAACAAGTTCAGGATAATGTATAGCGCCCTGGCGCTGAGTCACCAGGACGCCAATACGCTAAGGTTTGTCAAATTCCACTCGAAATGGGCTGGACTTTTGTGGTATCATAGATGACTGAGGACGAGCAAGAATCGTGAGAGGTGCTGTAAATAGCGATTTCGTCCAAACTGAAGGCGGGTTGAACAAAATTTAGATGGGAATCCTATCCAAGGTTTTCGGCAGGTTTTCTAGAGCGATCGGTATCGACCTGGGCACTGCGAACACCCTTGTTCACGTTCGCGGACGTGGTATATTGCTCCGGGAGCCGAGTGTCATAGCACTGGACAGCGAGTCGAAAAGAGTACTCGCAGTGGGTGAGGAAGCGAAGCGGATGCTTGGGCGAACGCCCGGTAGTATCGTTGCGATTCGGCCTCTCAAAGATGGTGTAATTGCCGATTTCGATCAGACTGAAGCAATGCTTCGCGGGTTTATTCGCAAAGTGCACCGGCACAGCGGGCTCGTGGGTCCTAAAGTCGTTGTCGGGATACCTTCGGGTGTTACCGAGGTCGAATGGCGTGCTGTAAAGGAAGCGGCGGTTAAAGCCGGAGCCGCCGAGGCCTATACACTCGAAGAACCGTTCGCGGCAGCGATTGGCGCCGGGCTCCCCGTGAGCGAGCCTACGGGCAGTATGATCGTGGATATCGGCGGTGGAACGAGTGAGGTCGCCGTGATCTCGCTCGGAGGTATCGTTACCAGCAGATCAATCAGAGTCGCCGGTGATGAAATCGACGAAGCCATCGTGAACTATGTCCGCAAGGTTTATAACCTCCTGATCGGTTATCGAACCGCGGAAGAGGCGAAGCTGGAGATCGGTTCGGCTTATGAACTCGAGCAGGAAATGACGATGGAGGTCCGTGGTAGAGACCTTATATCGGGACTTCCGCGCAGCGCTGTCATATCCAGCCAGGAGCTTCGAGAAGCTATCCGCGAGCCGGTTTCGGAAATTGTAGAGGCTGTGAAGCTGACACTCGAACAGACTCCACCCGAGCTTGCGGCGGATATTATGGAGCGTGGAATTGTGCTTGCGGGCGGCGGCGCGCTGCTCCGCGGCCTCGATACGTTGATGAACGTGGAGACGGGAATGCCGGTGCATGTTGCGGCGGATCCTCTGAGCTGCGTGGTCATCGGTACCGCAAAAGCGCTCGAAGAATCGGAGAGCAATCCTGCTCTTAAGAAAGCTCTTCTGGGGCAATCGACCAGGTCTATCCATTAGGCTTAAATTATGCTTAATCTCCTTCGTGAGAAGGCAATCCTCACACTTGCGATCCTGCTTGTGCTCGGCATCGTGATTGGTGTCGCGCACACTCGCGCGGTCGATAAAGGTGCGCCGTTTCCTCTTCAGGATGCGGCGCGCTTTGTGCTGAGGCCTGCCGCCTCGGCTTTCCACAGTGTGCTCTCAGCAGGTGAACACGTCATCCGATTCGCCCGTCCACGGCGATCGATTCTCAAAGAAAATACAGCTCTGCGTAAAGAAGTACTTAATCTTCGCAGAGAGAATGCGGTCCTCAGGGAAGCCGCGGGTGAAAATGCGAGGCTGCGCAGCATGCTGGGCATGCGCCAATCTGTTTCCGCTCAAATGATCGCCGCGGAAATTATCTCACGCAAGGAAAACAGCTGGTTCGATACGGCTACTATCGATCGTGGGCGGCGTTCGGGCGCGATTAAGGGAGCGGCTGTAATTACCACGGGCTGGCGTCTTATCGGACAGGTGCTGGAGGCTGATACATTCACTTCGCAGGTAGTCGCGCTCAGCGATTCGGACAGCGCCATAGGCGCAATGGTGCAGCGATCCCGCAGCAGTGGGATACTTCAGGGACAGGGCAGCGATTATCTGATCCTGTCTTACCTGCCCAAAGATGCTGATGTAAAACGCGGCGATGTTGTTGTTTCATCGGGGATGGGGCAGGTGATTCCGAAGGGGCTGGTAATCGGACGGGTTGTGCGCGTGGTGCATAATAAAGTTCTGGGGAGCACCTCCGCGCTGGTGAAGCCGAGCATAAGGTTCGATCAGGTCGAGCAGGTTTTTTTGGTGAAACCTGAACAGGGTCTGGCGTTATGAGATATGTTTGGCCGATAATTTTCCTGATACTCGCGGCGGGGCTCCAGGGCAATCTTCCCAATGCTATCTCTATTTGGGGCGCAAAACCCGACCTTGTGCTTGTGGTGCTGATATCCTATGCGCTGGCGGTCGATCCCATATTCGGATCTGTGCTGGGCTTCGCGGCTGGGCTCATATACGGTTCCTTCGTCGGTCTCAGCCTCGGCAGTTTCATCGTTACTCGAACGATAACCGGTTTCCTCGCCGGCTTTGTCACAACGCGCCTTTTCAGCGAAAATCCCATCGTTCCTGTTATCTCCGCTATCTGGCTTACACTGGTCTGCGAGAGCCTGTTCCTTCTCGCAAACCCTCGCCCCGACCTTTCGCTCGCCTTTCGTAAGATAGCCGGCGAATGCATTAACAACGGCATTTTTACTCTCATTCTCTACTACACCATGCGCAACATGGAAAATCGCCGCAAAAACCGCCTCGTCAATTCAAGAATATAACCACCATCATATCTGCTACCACATCCCTATTGATATGTCAGTGTTATGAACAGTCATTCCTGCGAAGGCAGGAATCCAGTTTACAGCAGCGTAAGTTTCGGGATTTCCGGGTTGGGGTGATGGCTGAGTGGATCATCCGTTAGCTCTGTTCTACAACCCTCAAATCCTGAAACACCATGGTTCTCAGTTCTCTGCTCCCCACTTTCTCGCTTTCCGCTTGTAGTTTCGATAAACCTTAAACGTCACCACAATCCCAACCGGCATCAAAATCCACACCACCAGCCGCTCAAATTCCCCTGGTACGCAAATTGCTATTAGCCGCGTGGCAGAAAGGGGGGACTCTAATGGCATCAGAGTTCTTTACCGACACAGCGTCGACGGTGCTTTCTAAAAGTCTCGACGCGTCCGCGGCCAGGCAAAAAGCCATCGCGAATAACATAGCGAATGTGGAGACACCGGGCTATAAGCGCAGCTACGTGTCTTTTGAGGATGAGCTCAAACGAGTCCTCGATCAGAACCCGGGACACGAGATGCGCTCGGAACTACAAAACCTCGTTCCGGTGACTCAGACCGACATCACGAGCCCGTCTAGGCCGGACGGTAACAACGTGAATATCGATGCGGAAATTTCCGACCTTGCTAAAACCTCACTCCAATACAGGGCTTCGCAGGTTCTTATAGAGGACAAGATCGGGATGCTTCGCGCGGCAATAACGGAGGGCAAGCAGTAAAATGGGAAGTTTCTCCTCATTTGATGTAAGCGCATCGGGAATTTATGCCCAGCGCGTACGTATGGATGTCATCGCCAATAATATTGCCAATGCTGACTCCACACGCACTGCTCAGGGTGGCCCCTACCGCCGTCAGCGGGTCGCATTCCGAGCTGCTTATGACCAGGTTGCAGGTAATAAAGTGATCCCTGCGGGGGTGAGCGTCGAAAACGTTACCGAAGACCCGACCGATTATCGCCAGGTCTACGATCCCGGCCATCCCGACGCCGACGCCAACGGCTACGTGCGCATGCCGAACGTGAACGTTGTCGAGGAGATGGTCGATATGATCTCCGCGACCCGTGCTTATGAGGCAAATGTCACCGTGATGAACGCGACTAAATCGATGATCTCGTCGGGCATCGATCTTGGTAAGGGATAGGAATCGTGGCATGAACACTCTCAGAAAATGACTGCTACGCAGCGCCTCTCGCAGCCCTGCGGGCCGCTGCCGGTCAAGGACTGTCGTGTTCGCCACGAAGAGAACGAAAATGGCAAAAAACGCCATCTTCGAAGGAGGTTGCTGAATGCTGATTCCACCTGTCGATATAACCCGGTCTATAGCATCCGTTACCGAGGTGCAACCAAGCGTAAATACTTCCGGGGCTGCTGCTTCTGAAGATACAGGGATATCATTCAAAGATACGATTAAAAAAGCCGTAGGTGAGGTGAATCACCTCCAGAACGAAGCCGACAAAATGGCTGTTCAACTTGCATCCGGTGATATAGAAGATGTTCACAAAGCAATGATCGCGATGCAGAAAGCCAAACTGGCGTTAAATTTCACTATTCAGGTCAGAAACAAGGTTATCGACGCATATCAGGAGATTATGCGGATGCAGGTCTAGGTAATCGCCAACCTGCGACGAGGGAATTATGGACCAATTCATGAAGCTGGGGCCGTTTGCGGCTTTAAGCAAACTCTGGAACGATCTTAGCGGCGCGCAGCGCGCGATAATAGCGGCGTTTGTAGCGCTGGCTATTGTCGTCGGCGTATTCACCACGGTGATTGCATCGAAACCGAGAATGGCGGTGCTTTTCTCGGGGCTCGAATCGGAAGATGCCGGCGCTATCGTTCAAAAGCTTAACGACGAAAAGGTGCAGTATGAAATATCGGGTGACGGTTCCACCGTTGAGGTGCCCGCGGATAAAGTCTACGACCTTCGTCTGAAAATGGCCACACAGGGACTGCCGCAGGGTGGAAGCGTCGGTTTTGAGCTGTTCGATAAAAACAACTTTGGTATGACTGAGTTCACCGAACGGCTCAACTATCAGCGCGCCATCCAGGGCGAGCTCACTCGCACTATCTGTCAGCTTGCACCTGTAATGAGCGCGCGGGTCCATATCGCAATGCCGGAAGATAAAATTTATTCGAGTGAGCAATCGCCCACCACTGCTTCAGTCGTGCTTAAACTGCGCAGGGGCTCTCCGCTCACCGATGACCAGGTCGGAGGTATTGTCCATCTCGTTTCTTCAGCCGTCGAAGGCCTTAAGCCAAGCAATGTTACGGTAGTCGATTCCGATGGCAACGTCCTTTCCGAAGCTTTAGCCGGTTCAACCGGTACCGGTACTCTCACCGCGAACCAGTCAAAGATGAAGCGGCAATATGAGTCAGAGCTTGCCCAGAACCTTCAGAGCATGCTCGCACGCATCGTGGGAGCGGATAAGGCGGTCGTTAGAGTCTGTGCCGACATGACCTTCGATCAGACTCAGACTCACTCGGAAACTTTTGAGCCCGCTCCTGGCGCTCAGACCACCGGAACAGGGACTACCACGGTTCAAGGCGCTCCCACAGGGGTCCTGCTCTCACAGGAGACGCAGAACGAGAAATATTCAGGCGGGGTGGTTCCGCCGGTCGCCGGCAACACCAGGACAACCACATCTTCTGGAGACAAGTATGATCGCACATCATCCACCACCCAATACCAGGTAAGCAAGAAGATCGAGGAGACAGTTGTCGCTCCCGGCCAACTGAAGCGGCTTTCCGTAGCTGTGCTGGTGGATAAAGGTGTAAAGGGCGCGGCGGTATCCAATATCCGCCAGGCTGTAAGCGCTGCCGCTGGGATCGATCCCACGCGCGGGGATCAGGTCGATGTGCAGATGGTCGCATTCGATACAAGCACTCAAAAGCAGGTCGATAAAGAAATTGCCACCGCGTCACGCAACGAATTGATTACGACCCTGGGCAAGAACGTTGGAGCCGTGCTTCTTTTGCTTGGCTTCCTCCTTTTTCTCAGGGCGATTGTGAACCAAATAAAGGTGCAGGCTCCGAACATACCGCCACCTCCCGCACAAGAATATGAACCTGCAATGCCGCCGGTGGATATGCCTATGCAACAACCGGTAATGATGTCGAGTTCCGAGCCGGATGCACGGCCCTTGGAGACAGGAGGGCTTCCGCCCGAGGTCGCTCAATCTTCCCCGGAAGAACTGGCAAAGCTGGTCCGCGCATGGATGACAGAGCAGTAGTAACTCTTTGACTCTTTGGAGACTCTAATGATCCAGACAAATTCCGGGCTAACCGGACTCGAAAAAGCATCGGTGCTCCTTCTTTCGCTTGGAACTGAGGCATCTGAGGAAGTGCTCAAAAGACTGAGCCCAAAGGAAAGGGATATGCTGGGTGCGCAGATTGTGAGAATGCGCTCGGTTAAATCGATTACCCGTCAGCAGGTGCTCGATGAAGTCAGCCAGGCCGTTAGATCAGGCAAGAAAATTGATTTCGACGCCGGTCCGCTTAAGTGGCTGGAGGGGTTTGAGCCCGAGCGTGTCGCTCAGATGCTTACCGGTGAGCGCCCACAGACAATCGCTCTGATTGTCTCGCATCTCTCTCCTAATATGGCTGCCGATGTGCTCAAAAATATGGGTGAACGAATACGCAACATGGTCGTGCAGAGACTTGCGACCATGGGTCCGGCCTCCGAGCATGGTGTAAAGGCTGTAGATGAAATGATGCGCAAGCGTGCCACTGCGCCTGCTTCGCCACAGCGCGATGCCGAATCGCTTCTCAAGGTTCTTTCATCAGCTACCACACGAGCCAGGGAATCGATACTCGCCACAATCTCGCGGGCGCATTCTTCCCAGGGCATGCCGTCGATGCCGACGATTCCCGAGCTTTCTTCGCTCGATGATCTGATGGGACTGCCGGATGAGCTGGTGAAGGAAGTGCTTCGAGAACTGGATCTCGATGATCTTTGCCTTGCGTTGAGGGTAGCCGGTGAGGATCTTGTCGAACTCATTACGCGCAATGTCCCCGGAGCTACCGCGATGCTCCTGCACGAGCGCATGAACGCACCCGGGCATGTGCGTGTTCGCGAGATCGAGATCGCTCAGCAGCGTATAGCCGGTTCACTCCGACGCATATCTCAGGGTAATGCCTCAGTCCATACCCAGGAGGCATTCATTGAATAGGGTCATCAAATTTACTCCTGGTTTTGGAAGCGCTTTCTCTGATCCATTTGTGCTTGAGCCTGCCAGCTTTCTCCGTGGCATCTCAAGCCCCGAGACTGATGTTCAGGATATCGTAGAACAAGCCAGGCAGGATGTTGATGCTGTCCTTCAAACCGCGCGCTCTGAATCGCGAATGGTTTTAGAGCAGGGATATGCTGAAGGCTACAAAGCCGGAATCCGCGAAGCATCCGCAACGGTCAGCGACTTGGTTGCTCGTCTCGAGCATGACATTGCTGATGTTGCCAGGGAGCGAGAGGAACTCGTCGATTCGGTCGAACCCGAGATGCTAAAGCTTTGCGTTGAAGCTGTCGAGAAGATTATAAGGCACGAAGTGAAAACTGATCCTCGCGTAATCACCCGTACCATCAGAATGTGCCTGCGAAGGCTGAAAGACCGCGACGAAGTCACCGTCCGTGTCAGCCCGGGGGAGGTCGATTATGTGCGATCTCAGCGTGATGAGTTGATGAACGTAGCGGAGGGTGTGCGTGGAATCAATATCATCGATGACAGGCGTATCTCGCCTGGAGGCTGCATAATCGAGTCGCTTTCTGGTGACTTCGATGCCAGGCTCGAGACCCAGATCGAACAGATTCGCAGGAAGTTAATGGAGACTTTGGATAATGACCGTGGCAGAGCCACTTTTGAATCTGATGAAATATCGGCAGGCAATCAGCAGGACGGACACAATACGAATTAATGGCCGGGTCTCCCAGGTCATCGGTGTATTGGTGGAATCTCGTGGTCCTGGGTGTGGTGTCGGTGAAATTTGCGAAATACGCCCCGGCCGCAACGAGAAACCGGTTCTTGCGGAGGTCGTGGGATTCCGTGAATCTCGCACGCTGCTCATGCCGTTTGGGAGTGTTGCTGAAATCCGGCCCGGAAGCGAAGTCGTCGCTACCGGGTCATCGCTTCGTGTGTCTGTAGGCAAAGCTTTGCTCGGACGGGTCCTCGATGGCCTTGGGCGTCCGCTGGATGGTAAAGGGCCGATTAGAGAAGAGGATGAGGTTACAGCAGCCTCTTCGCCTCCGCATCCTCTTGAGCGAAGGCGCATCTCCGATCACCTCAGCCTGGGTGTCAGGGCTATCGATGGGCTTTTAACTGTCGGTAAGGGTCAGAGGATCGGTATATTCGCGGGAAGTGGTGTAGGAAAGAGCACTCTCCTCGGCATGATGGCTCGCAATACCGCCGCTGATGTAAATGTTATCGCGTTGATAGGTGAACGCGGCCGCGAGGTGCGTGATTTCATCGAGAAAGACCTTGGTGAGGAAGGTCTTGCCCGTTCTGTGCTCGTTGTCGCCACATCCGACCAGGTCCCGGTCGTGAGGCTGCGTGGAGCGCAGGTAGCCACGGGAATCGCGGAATATTTCCGCGGCCTCGGGCTGGATGTGCTTTTGATGATGGATTCAGTCACGAGGGTTGCTTGGGCTCAGCGTGAGATCGGTCTCGCTTCCGGAGAACCACCGACCACCCGCGGCTACACACCATCGGTTTTCGCGGTGCTTCCTCAGCTTCTCGAACGCTCAGGCACTTGTGAGGACGGCTCTATCACGGGGCTCTACACCGTCCTTGTCGAAGGCGACGATATGAATGAGCCGATAGCCGATACCGTTCGCGGAATCCTCGATGGTCACATCGTGCTCAGCCGCGATTTAGCTGCTCGCAATCATTATCCGGCGATCGACGTGCTCTCCAGTGTGAGCAGGCTTATGTCCGAGGTTACCAGCCGTGAGCATCGCGACTGCGCGGGCAGGCTGCGCGATGTTCTGGCGACTTACAAGTCCAGCGAAGACCTTATCAACATCGGGGCTTATGCTCATGGCAGCAATCCCCGGATAGATTTCGCCCTGACCAAAATAGACGAAGCAAATGCATTTCTGAAGCAGCAGGTCGATGAACGCAGTGATTTTACTGCTACTTCAGCTGCTCTTCAAAGGATGTTTACTGTAGATGAAGAGATTCCGGTTCAAACTGCAAACGCTGCTTGATCAGCGCCAGGCTCGAGAAGATAGATTGCTCGTAGAACTCGGTGAGCTTCGGAATGAGGAAGCCGCCGAGGTCACGCGTCTGAATAATCTCCATTTGGAGCTCGAAAGAGCCTGGGCTTCGACCGCGACAGCTCTTCGCTGCAATGCATCCGCCGTTGAAATTTCTCGCTTTGACGAATATGCAAAGACCATGCGTGATGATATCAGGGTTCAAGAGCTGACTCTGCAAGCAGTGCGAGAAAGAGTTGAAGCTAAGCGGGTCGAGCTCGTTGAGGCAATGAAGGAGCGCAAGGTGCTCGAGGCGCTCCGTGACAAGCAGGAGCAGGCATACATTCTCGTTCAGCAGCGAACCGAGCAAAACGCCCTGGACGAGATGTCTTCTCTGCGCTATGCGAGGGGGATGTAAATGCTTGAGAATATGAACATTGCGCTTGCGAGAATACAGGAGATAAAATTAAGGTTTACTTCCCAAAGGCCAAACGCGGTAGTTGAAACGGCGCCTCATGCTGTCGCCGTGCAGCCCACCGGTTCGCAGGCAATAAAGCCATTCTTTCCCGCGTATCTCCTCGATGCAGCGCAAAAAGCCGGCAGATCGACTGCTGAAAGCAGCAGTACCTATGACGACCTTATCGAACAAGCCGCCGGTAAATATGGCGTCGACGCTTCTCTTGTAAAAGCTGTGATTCATGCCGAGAGCGGTTTCAATCCCAACGCTGTTTCGCCTGCCGGTGCTCAAGGGCTGATGCAGCTCATGCCCAACACCGCCAACGCTCTCGGTATATCCGATCCATTCGATCCCGCACAGAACATCGATGCAGGCACTCGTTATCTGAAATCTCAACTAGACCGATACGGCGATGTAAATGTCGCCCTTGCCGCATACAATGCTGGTCCGGGCAGCATCGCAAAATACAATGGTGTTCCCCCTTACAGGGAAACCCAGAACTACGTTGCCAGGGTGCTCTCATATCGCGACACTTATGCGTCGCACTAGAGATATAAGTCGTGCTGAACTTGGTTCAGCATTCATTATTCAAGGAAAGGAGGTGACACAATGATAGACACAATAACAAACATCGCTCCGCAGCCGGCGGGTGTCGATAATGCTGGTGATGCGGGAAAACCGTCCGATTCTCAGGGCGGCGCATCGTTTAACCATATTCTCGATTCCGCCGTTAATGCAAAGCAGCAGCCGCGGAAAGACTCCAAAGAAGCTCCGGCTAAATCCTCGGATGACCACAAGGCCGATATCGAGGTTAAAGCCGATGCTGAAAAGTCGGCTGCAGCTTCATCCGTGGCGGGTGCGGTTCAAATGGCGATGGCGGTTCCGGTTCAGAACACCGATCCGGTCCCGGAGCAATCAGCAATGGATGGCGGTAAAGATGCTGCTCCAGTGGCCGCCGTGCAGGCAGGTAAGGACACTCAGCAGGCACAGAGCATGCCGGCTGTGACCACAATCCCTGATCTGCCGGTTCAAGCCGGTGCGAATCAGCAGGCAACTAATCCAGCGCCATCTTTGCAGGTAACACAGACCGTTCCGGCTGATGCTGCCGTTCCCATGCAGGCAGCTCCTCAGCAGGACGCTGCAACTGCAGCTTCTCAAACCGCAGCTGCCGCTCAAGCCACACTACCGGCTTCTGCTCAAGCTCAAGCGGCTGAAGTGGCTGCACAGGGCAACGCATCCGTTGAAGATCCCGCAGCGGATAAACCCACGAATACTCCTGCCGTAAAGTCGGACAAAGCGCGTGGGGGCGAGACACACTCAGCCCACACTCCAGTTCATCAGGAGTCGAAAACCGGTGCGGATGCCGTTCCCGTGGAATGGCGCTTCGATAGTTCCGCGGATAAATCTCATGTCAGCATAACCGATGTGAGAACTCACACCGGAACATCTCAGGTTGATGCAGCGACAGCGGATTCCGCGGGAGATGCTTCGTCCGGTCTGGGCCAGCAGACGTCGAACCAGCCGGCAGCAGCTCAAGCGGCTGCTCCGTTCTCGGCTGATCTCAAGGCGGCTGTTCAATCGACTGCGACCACTGCATCGCCCGCGGTAGATCAAACAAAGATCATCGATCAGGTGGTTCGTGAAGTGAAACTACACCGGTTCGATGGTCACAGCGATCTGATCGTCCGTCTGGATCCGCCGGATATGGGAACTCTCCGGCTGCAGATCACTCAGAGCGCATCCGGGCTAACTGGGCACATCCAGGCCAGCACCGATTCGGTCCGGGGTCTTCTCCAGGCTAATTTGCCGGCGTTGATGGATGCGTTATCAGGCGCGGGGCTCCGTATGGAGTCGGTTTCCGTGTCGGTAAACTCATCGTTCAATCCCATGGCTCAAAATGCTTTCCAGGGCAATCAGCAGGATAGCCATCAGAGCGGTAATGGGCAGGCGCGGCAGCGGTTCACAATGGACCGCGAGATCGGTGCGATTCCGGCAATGGCTGGTATATCTTATGCCTCAGCCGGAGGAAGAATGCAGGCGGGCTACAGCTGGCTCGCTTAGGAGGTGAATGTCTCAAATGTCAGTCAGTTCAGTAAATAATAGTCAGTCAACGGCTTCGAGCCTTACAAGTAACACAAACAATGCAATGGACAGGGATGCGTTCCTCAACCTGCTGGTGACTCAGCTTCGTTATCAGGATCCGTCCAGCCCGATGGATGACACGCAGTTCGTATCGCAGCTCGCCCAGTTCTCATCCCTCGAGCAGATGCAAAACCTTAACACCGGGTTCACTGCATTCGGCCAGAGCGCTACCGCTAACCAGGCGTTCTCTATGACCGGCAAATGGATCGACTATGTTGACGCATCCGGCAACACGGTAACCGGCCGGGTTGACAGTGTATCGTTGGAGAATGGGGCGCCGAAGCTGATAATCGGCACAAACAAGGTGGACCTTTCCAGCGTGCAGCAAGTATATCCCGACATGGGATCGTTCTCGAAGGGCAAGCTCTCCATCGAAGCCTTCGGAATGATTGGAGGAGATGTCGATTATTACGACCCGGCAACAGGCTCTACCTGCACCGGCAAGGTCGACAGTGTTTCCTTCGACAATGGCTGGCCGATGCTCAACATTGGCTCTAATGTTGTCGATGCGCGCAATGTCATTAAGATGCACGATGGTTCGACAACGACCGCAACCAGCGATCTTACCGATCAGGCAAATGCGATGGCAGGTCATAAGATCAGCTACACCGACTCAACCGGTCAGGTTCAACAGGGAAAGGTAGATAGCGTATCGATCGTCAATGGTGTTCCGAAGCTTAAGGTCGGGCAGTTATTACTCGATGTCAGCCAGGTGGTGAAAGTCTATTAATCGCAGGCTCTGGGTGAGGAATTTAGCCCCAGAAGTTGGAGCAGATGAATACCGGCAGCCTCAGTGCCTGTAATTGGCGCGGTTCGCGTTCAACCGGGCACGAAAATTGCTGTTAAGGCGCCTGATCCGGCAATAGACTCGAAAGGAGAGGCGGATATGTCCCCTGTCCAACTGAACAAAGCGATATCCGGCGTTGCTGCGCCCAATGTGGGACGCCCACAGCCCAAGCCTGCAGCTGGCGGCAATGGTTTTGCTCAGGCTCTTCAGACAGAAGTTCTGAAGCAGAATGATGTAAAACTTTCAGCCCATGCGCAGAAAAGGCTGGCTGAACGCAACGTCGAGTTCGGCGCGAACCAGCAGGCCAGGCTAAGTGCGGCTGTCGATCGCATTGAGAGCAAAGGCGCTGATAAGTCGCTTGTGTTGATGGACGATCTCGCGCTTCTTGTGAGCGCAAGAAATCGCACCGTCATCACGGCGCTCGATTCGGCAAGCGCAAAAGAGGGTGTGTTCACCAATATCGACAGCGCTGTGATTATCTAGCAAAAGTAATAAGAAAACGCACTGGACCTCTTAGAGGAAGTGCGAAGCCACCGACCGATTGAGGTGGCTGAATTGAAACAAACGAATTATTGAGAGGTCAAGAAACAATGATTCAAGCAATGTATAGCGGCGTCGCGGGTCTTAAGGCATTCAAATCGGATCTCGATGTCATCGGCAACAACATAGCCAACGTCAACACCGTGGCCTATAAGGCGGGACGCGTGACCTTCAAGGATGCGCTCTCCCAGACCATGGCGGGCGCATCGGGCCCGGTCGGATCTCGTGGTGGTTCAAACCCGATTCAGGTTGGCCTTGGTGTGGTCGTTGGATCGGTTGATGAGAACATAACCGACGGTTCGCCGCAGTCCACCGGTCGCCAGACCGACCTGGCAATCAACGGCAACGGTTACTTCGCTGTCGGAGACGGCGCGAAGACGGTCTATACCCGTGATGGTTCTTTCGTTCTCGATGCCCAGAACAATCTCGTGTCCGGTTCATCGGGAATGAAAGTCCTTGGCTGGACTGCTGACCCGAACACTGGAATACTCGATGTGAGCGCACCGGTAACACCCAAATCCGGAATCAATATACCGATCGGCTCGCTGACTACCGCCCGGCAGACGAGCACTGCGGAGCTGGTGGGCAATCTCAATGCTATTGCCGATCCGGCCAATCCCAGCGATGTGTGGAATGCTGAGAGTCAGATTTATGACTCCCTCGGCGTGCTTCATAAGCTCAGCATAAACTTCCAAAAAACTGCCAATGTTAATGGTAATGCAGCCTGGAACTACACGATCACCAGTCCTGATGGGGCTGTTACAGGCGGTACGGGCACCATAACATTCGACAGCAACGGTTACAGTCAGCTTGCCAGCATTCCGATATCTCTGGCTCTGACCAGCCCGAACGGTTCAGTCCAGCCGATTGCGCTTACTCTCAAAACAGGCCAGATCAGCCAGATGAACGGTGATTCTAACGTAAACCAGAGCTTCCAGGATGGTCTGCCTTTAGGCACGCTCGAATCGTATACTATCGGCCAGGATGGCATTATCTCGGGTACGTTCACCAACGGTTCCAACCGCTCACTTGGTCAGATAGCTATAGCGCAGTTCACTAACCCGGCCGGTTTGATGAAAATCGGCAACAATATGGTAACTGAGAGCCCTAACTCCGGTTCCGCTCAGATCGGTGTTCCCGGCGGAGGCAGCCGTGGGCTCATATCCTCCGGGTTCCTCGAGGCGTCGAATGTCGACCTGGCTGGTGAGTTTGCCAATATGATTATCGCTCAGCGCGGTTTCCAGGCGAACTCGAAAGTCATTACGACCTCAGACGAGGTTTTACAGGATCTGGTCGGGCTAAAGCGATAGTCCGCTAAATAATTGGGCCCGGGAGTATTTGCACTCCCGGGCCTGAGGAAGTCAGTATGATAAAACTCACGCTCTTTAATGATGCCGATGTTGTGGTCAATGCGGATTTGATCGAGTCCGTCGAGCGCACACCGGATACATTGATCTCTCTTACGACCGGTAAGAAAGTGATGGTTAAAGAATCGGTCGAGGACGTGATCAGTAAGGTCGTCTCATATAGACGGCTCATAGCTAAGAGCGGCCGCCTGTTCGGAAGTAAGTCCAGGATGTCGCTGAGGGCTGAGATGAAAGGTTTTGAACGATGGACCTAGCGACAATCCTCGGTTTATTCCTTGCCTGGGGCGCAATATTCGGTTGTTTGACTCTTGAGAACGGGCGTCTTTCGGAGATGCTCAATCTCCCGGCGTTTGTATTGGTGATCTTCGGCACAATCGGCGCCACTATCATCGGCACGAGCATGAAAACTATTGCGCTGCTGCCTTCGATCGTGCGTAATGCCGTTATCGGAACGCCACCCGATCCAGGCGAATTGATTGATAAGATGGTCGCTATCGCCCGAATTGCTCGCCGGAGTGGAGTGCTTTCTCTTGAAGGTGAGATCAAGAATGAAGAAAATCGTTTCCTGCGTAAGGGCGTAGAGCTTGTCGTAGACGGCACACCGAGTGTGATGGTGCGCGAGATACTCGAAACCGAGGTCGTAGCGATGCAGGACCGCCATAAAGTCGGTGAAACGGTATTCACTACCCTGGGCGGATTCTCACCGACCCTCGGTATCATCGGTACGGTTATGGGGCTCATCAACATGCTCGCAAGGCTGAGTGAGCCCGGCAAGATGGGGCATGCCATTGCTTCGGCGTTTATTGCGACTCTCTACGGTGTTGCGTTCGCGAACCTGATCTATCTGCCGATCGCGTCAAAGCTCAGGTCAAAGACCGCTGAGGAGGTTGTAGCCTGCGAGATGGTAATTGAGGGAATTCTCTCTATCCAGGCAGGTGACAATCCTCGAATTGTCGAGATGCGTATGATGGCATTCCTTTCGCCGCAGGCTAGAGCTGCCCGGATGGCTATGAACCCTCGGGGCTCGCGTGAGGAAACTCTTGCGGCATGAGAAAAAAGACTAACAAAGAGGAGCACGGAAACCTTGATCGATGGCTGCTGACTTACGCGGACATGATCACTCTGCTCATGGCTTTCTTTATAATGATGTACTCGATGTCCGTGCTCAATCTTTCCAAGTTTCGTGAGGCCGCCATCTCGATCCGCAGCGGATTCGGCGGCCAGATCAGAGGGCAGGGGAAGTCGATACTCAGAACAGATGGAATGTTCTCGGCTGCTCCTTCACCGATAAAAGGCGATTCGGCCGGAGCGACCTGGAAAATATTAAGGCCTCTTATCAATTATGTGAACGAAGACAAGGACATGAAAAATAACATCAAGATCACGGTCAGCCAGAGAGGCATCGTGATCACGATGTTGAGCGATAAGCTCCTTTTCGATTCCGGAAGAGCTGAACTTCGAGAGGGCGCTTATCCGCTTCTAGGCAAGATCGCTGAGATCCTGGACAAAGTGAATAACGATATCAGGGTGGAGGGTCACACATGCGACCTCCCTCCCAGAAAAAGCACATATCCCAGCAATTGGGAGCTCTCCACTGCGAGAGCAACCAATGTCTTGAGATACCTTGTGGAGCAGAAGGGCCTGAACCCGAGTCAGTTCTCCGCGGCTGGTTATGGCAGTGTCCACCCGGCTGTTCCGAATACGTGCAATACGAACCGGCGGCTGAATCGGCGTGTGGAAATTGTAATTCTTCCTCCAAGGGATGTGGGGCAGATCAAGCCTTCGATAAAACCTTTGATCAAACCGATTGTCGCACCAGATGAAATTAGAAGGAGACCGAATTGATGTTAAGAGGGAATGATGGAAAAATCCTGATCGTTGTCATTGCCGTTGTGCTGGTGGTGGCATGCTCTGTCGTGGGAGTGGCAGTGATTTCTAAGAAGCCGCATGGCAAGAAAAGCAAGGTTCCTGATGGACCGGTTTCAAGGATAGCTATGGGCGAACTGATCGTTAATCTGGCTGATACCAACGAGATCCGCTATTTGAAGACCGATATAGTTCTCGAAATCCAGGGTCAGATACCGGCTGCCGAGGGGGGCGAAGGTGGTGAAGGTGGCGATAGTGGGATAAAGACTCCTCTCCGAGATGCCATCATTGGTATTCTTAGTAGTAAAAAGTTTTCTGACCTTAACCAGCCCGGCGGTAAGGATGAGATCAAAAAAGAGATCACTACCGCTGCCGATAAGCAGCTGGAGAATGCCAAGGTGACGGCTGTATACTTCAACGAATTCGCGATGCAGTAGTTTTTTGCGGAGGTAAGGAATGTCCGACGAGATTCTATCAAAAGAAGAGCTTGATGCCCTGTTAGCTGAAGCCGGAGCGGCGGAGAGCGTTTCTGAACCCAGCCCTAAGCCGAGTGTGCAAGCCGATCCGGCTGCTACATCGTTAACCGAGGCATCGGTAAGGGTTCAGCCGGAGCCGGTTGTTCGCCAGGTGGAGTTCAGTCAGCTTGGTTATTCTGCTGATAATGCTCCGAAGAGCGGCGTCGACCTCATTATGGATGTCCAGGTGCAGGTTGCCGTGGAGCTTGGACGAGCCACTATGCAGGTGCGTGATGTTCTGGGACTGGGGCCTGGCTCTGTTGTAGAACTCGATAAGCACGCCGGGGAACCCGTTGAAGTAGTTGTCAACAATAAAGTGGTCGCGCGTGGTGAGGTTGTCGTGATCGATGAGAACTTCGGCGTGAGAATCACTGAAATCGCAAATGCAAAGGGCAAAGATGCGCATGCGCAAGCCGCTTAGCATAATCGCATATCTGTTGATCTTGCTTCTGCTGATTGGGTGCGCTCGAGCGTTTGCCGATGATAAAGCTACGTCTTCACAGAGTGAGAAAAAAGCGGCATCCGGCCTATTGAAAGCCGACACGGGCGATAAAGACTTTCTCGCGGCGCTTAACGCCGATACCGAGAAAGAGCCTTCAGCTAAAGAGCCGCCGGTCTATGTAACGGCGCTCAGCTTCATATTCAAGCTCGGAATCGTCCTTGCGCTGGCTTACGGCACGATCTACGCCCTCAAACGGTTCAATGGCTTTAAAGGCACGCTTGGGAGCGGAGGGCAGAGGATACGCGTGGTCGAGAATGCGTCGCTTGCGGCCAACAGATCACTGCACTTGATCGAAATCGGATCAAAAAGGCTTTTAGTAGCCTCGACACCTAACCAAGTCAACGTTATAACCGAACTCGATCCTGATGATTCGTCGAATGCATCTGATCACGCCACCGTGCAAGGGCCTGCTGTTCCTGCTCAGGTGAAGAATTTTAAGGATCAGCTCTCGACATTTCTTGGAGCCAGGCCCGATACAGGCGACTCCGCACGCAATGTAGCGCATATGCTCCGCGAGTCGAGCATGCTGCTGCAAGAGAGAATTATGCAAGTCGGAAGAATGAGAAGGAAGCTAAGAGATGCCGGCATTGAGTAATCGGTATAACTTCAGATTGGCGATGGCTGCGGGATTTACCATCATAATCGTGCTGATGCTCGGTGCTGTGTGCTGGGCGCAGAATGGCGTTGCTATGCCGAAAATCGAGGTCGGCTTCGGGCAGGCTAAGGGTCCCGAGCAGATATCCAGCAGTCTGCAGATATTGCTTATCCTTACGGTGCTCTCGCTTGCGCCGGCGCTGCTCATCATGCTGACTTCGTTCACACGAATCATCATCGTGCTTTCGTTCACTCGCAGCGCGCTTGGTTCGCCGCAGGTTCCGCCAAACACGGTTCTCGTCGGCCTAGCGCTGTTCCTGACATTCTTTACGATGTCGCCTATCATTCAGCAGATTAACAAAACTGCGCTGCAGCCATACGTGCAGCACCAGATATCGTTCGATGCCGCCACGCAAAACGCGATAACTCCTCTCAAGGAGTTTATGCTCAAGCAGACTCGGCCCAAGGACATCGCACTATTTATCTCGCTTGCAAAAGGGCCTCGCCCCCGCACCGCGCAGGATCTCCAGATGAGTACTCTGATCCCCGCGTTTCTTATCAGCGAGCTTAAAACAGCATTTACGATTGGGTTCGTGATCTTTATCCCATTCCTGATTATCGATATGGTCGTCTCGGTAACGCTGATGTCGATGGGCATGATGATGCTCCCGCCCGTAGTTATCTCGCTGCCTTTCAAGATTTTACTGTTCGTCCTTGTGGACGGCTGGCACCTCATCGCAAGATCGCTGGCGATGAGCTTCCATTGATAGAGGTGAATTGAAATGACAGACTCCGGCGTTTTGGAACTTGCGCAGCGTTCGGTAGCTGTAGCTTTGATGATAGCAGCCCCTGTGCTGGGTTTTGGCTTGGTGGTTGGGCTTATAGTGAGTGTTTTTCAGGCAGCAACGCAGATTCAGGAAATGTCGCTTTCGTTTGTGCCTAAGATAATAGCCTGCGCAGCTGCTTTGGTCCTTTTCGGTCCCTGGATGCTCAGGAGTATGGTTACATTCACCACAAAACTTCTGACCAGCCTTCCCTACCTGGCGCATTGAATAGAAAGGATCAGTTAACAGTCTCAGTTCGCGACGGTCTCAACGACAGTCCTCGGCCGATAGTAGCCCAAAAGGCTGCGAAAGGTGCCCGAAGGGTGCGAGAGCCGGACTTCGTACCATGTTGCCGGTAATTTGTTTTACGGGATAAAGGTATCTGTTACAACTACAGACCTTCATCTACGACAAATACTCATTACTCTCTACTCCTTCGAAAATGGCGTTTTTTATCGTTTTCGTTCCCTTCGTGGCGAACACGACAGTCCTTGACCGAGAGTGGTCTGCAGGGCTGCTAGAGATGCTGCGCAGCAGTCACGAGAGTGTTCATGCCACAATTCCGTACTAATGAGTTTCGCATAATGATGTGACGTAATGGCGGGTCGGATCGAGCACGAAACCTTCTGCCAGGTTGTCACTGCATTACCTGAAACTCAGTAAATATAAAATCGATGGACATTCTCGGCTTCGGCATATCTCAAATAGTGACGTTTATCCTCGTGCTCGCGCGGGTGGGGGGCATATTCAGCGTGGCGCCGATCTTCGGCAACGTGAACGTAGCTCCTATGGTCCGTGTCGGGATTGCGGCGGCGCTCGCGTTTGTCTTCGTGCCGATGGCTCACTTCGATGCTTCTCATCTAGATTTTCTTAGCTTTACCCTCGTGATCGTTAAAGAAACAATCGTGGGCCTGGTCCTGGGGTTTCTCGCCGCGCTGATGTTTGCCGCGATTCAAATGGCCGGAGCATTTATCGACATGCAGGTCGGTTTCGGATTCGCCAGCGTCGTCGACCCAATGTCCAAGCAGCAGAACGCTGTTATCGGTCAGCTCTACAGCCTTGTCGCAACACTTATCTTTCTCGCAATTAACGGCCATCACCTGATGCTTCGTGGCCTCGCTGATAGCTTCTCGGTCCTGCCGCTCGGTACGATGTCGATAAGTACCAGTGTGACCGCGGGAATGATGCAGGTTTTCGCGACAATCTTCCTGGCGGCGCTGAAGATAGGCGCCCCTGTAGTTGGGGCGGTTTTCCTCACCGATGTATCATTGGGGATTCTTGCCCGCACCGTCCCGCAGCTCAATGTATTCGTTATAGGATTTCCCGCGAAGTTGACCGTGGGTCTTCTCGCTGTGATATTCGTTTTGCCGGTAGCCGTTGCTGTTATGAGCGGTCTATTCTCAGGTCTCGAGCACGATCTGGTAAGACTGCTTAAATATCTGGGGGCTTAAATGGGACTCGAGGATAAAACCGAGGCTCCAACCCCTCGTAGACGACAAGAAGCGCGCCAGGAAGGCCAGGTTGCGCGCAGTATGGATCTCAACTCCGCGCTCGTCCTCGTCTCCTCGCTGCTTTTCATTAAGCTGACCGGTCCTACTGTCGCTCAGCGCCTGCGGCAAACCGCAATACATTCTCTCACGCATTTCCCCAAGCACGACCTCGTCATCGGAGATGTCACATCTTACCTGGTACGGTTATTGCTGGAAGTGGGCACGGCTGTTGCCCCGATGGTTATTGGGGTTGCGGTAGTCGGGTTTTTAGGCAGTGCGCTGCAGGTAGGACTGGTGTTCTCCGGCAAGGCTCTGCAGGCGAAGGGCGAGAGGCTAAACCCGCTTGCCGGCATCGCGCGAATGTTTTCCGTGAGAGCCGGTGTAGAACTGGCGAAATCGATAGCCAAGATTTGCATTGTCGGATATATCGTCTATGCTTTCCTGCGAGACAATTGCACCGATATCACAAGTCTTGCGGGAGGAGATTATAAGACTTCCTGTTCGATGATCGGCCAGCTTACTTGGGGTCTGCTTCTCAGATCGGCTATTGCTCTCTTTGTCATCGCCGCGCTTGATTATATGTTTCAGCGGATGCAGCTTGAAAAGCAGCTCCGTATGACGAAACAGGAAGTCAAGGAAGATTTCAAGCGGACCGAGGGAGATCCTCTCATCAGATCGAGGATCCGCCAGCGGCAGCGCGAAATCTCAAAACAGCGGATGATGCATGAGGTGCCTAAGGCGGATGTGGTGGTAACCAACCCGACCCACTTCGCCGTAGCTCTCAGATACGATGCCGAGCATAGCAATGCTCCGATCGTCGTAGCAAAGGGACAAAGACTGATCGCCCAGCGGATCAAAGATATTGCTATCGAAAATGGGGTTCCGATCGTTGAGAATGTCCAATTGGCCCGAGCGCTTTATGCATCGGTCGAAATTGGTTATGAGATCCCAGCCGAGCTCTATCAAGCCGTAGCTGAAATCCTCGCCTATGTCTACCGCCTGAGCCACAAATTAAAAGCGGCGTAAGACTAAAGTCCAAACCAGCAAGGATTGCTCATGGCCGTAAACGTATCACAACAGGAAAAGGGAGCTATAGGCTCCGGATTTCTCAGCCGCTACAGTGATGTAATGGTAGCAGGCGCGGCGGTAATGGTCGTCGGAATGATGATCCTTCCGCTGCCGCACTGGATGCTCGATCTTCTCCTCTGCGGTAATATCGCGCTGGCGCTTTCGATCCTGCTCGTGACGATGTATACCTCCCAGCCGCTGGAGTTCAGCTCGTTCCCGTCATTGTTGCTGATGACCACGCTCTTCCGGCTGGCTTTGAATATATCCGCAACCCGTCTTATCCTCCTCCACGCGAGCGCCGGAGCGGTAATTTCCGCATTCGGATCGGTCGTAGTCGGAGGCAATTTCGTAGTCGGTATTGTTGTATTCATCATTCTCGTTATTATCCAGTTTGTAGTTATTACCAATGGTGCGGGTAGAGTCGCGGAGGTTGCGGCAAGGTTTACTCTCGATGCTATGCCGGGCAAGCAGATGGCGATTGATGCTGATTTAAACGCAGGCCTCATCGACGAGAAGGAAGCGCAGCACCGCCGCAAAAATGTTGCTCGCGAAGCCGATTTCTACGGGGCGATGGACGGTGCTACCAAGTTTGTCCGTGGCGACGCTATCGCCGCTATTATCATGATTATCGTAAATGTGCTGGGTGGATTTGCGGTCGGTGTCGCTCAGCGAGGAATGAGCCTTACCGATGCCCTCCAAACCTACACCCTCCTCACAGTCGGTGAAGGTCTGGTCACACAGATTCCCGCGCTCCTTATCTCTACCGCGACCGGTCTCATGGTCACCAAAAATGGTGGGGAAAGAAGCCTCGGGTGGGAACTCATTACTCAGGTCTTCTCCAGGCCAAAAGCCATCGCCATCACTGCCACGGTCTTTGCTGTTCTTGTTATCGTTCCAGGCATGCCCAAGTTTCCACTGCTTCTCGCCGCGGGGCTGGCTGGTCTTATAGCCTATTTCCTAGCTCAAAATGAGAAACAGGCTGAGATCGCCGCTCAGCTGAAAGCGCAGCACCAGGAAGCGCCTAAGCCGCCGGAGTCGATGACTGATCTTATCGGCGTTGATGCGCTTGCCCTCGAGATTGGTTATGGTCTCATTCCTCTTGCCGATCCGAAGCAGGGTGGCGAATTGCTTGACCGGATTACAATGGTCCGCAGACAGGCCGCGATGGATATGGGTATTCTCGTTCCCGCCATCCGTGTCCGTGATAACGTCCAGCTCGGTTCGAATGAATATGTCCTCAAGCTTCGGGGAATTGAGGTCGCGCGTGGGGAGATATTCCCCGAACAGTACCTCGCTATGAACCCCGGCGGAGCGACCGAAAAACTTATCGGTATAGAAACCACCGAGCCCGCATTCGGATTGCCCGCAACATGGATCTCCGAGAGCCAGAAGATGCTCGCTGAAATTTCAGGCTACACCGTGGTCGATCCGCCCACCGTGCTTATCACTCATGTGACCGAGCTTGTCCGCAGGCATGCAGCCGATCTGCTCACACGGCAGGAGACACAGGAACTGATCGATGCCGCCAAGCAGGAAGCGCCCGTGGTTGTCTCTGAGCTCATTCCTGAAGCTCTTGGCCTCGGTGATGTTCAGAAAATCCTGCAGAACCTGCTTTGCGAGCGTGTTCCGATCAAGGATATTGTCACGATCCTCGAAGCCGCGGCCGACTATGCGTCTGCGACCAAGGATACGGATATTCTCACCGAATATGTCCGCCAGCGCATGAGCCTTGCCATCTGCCGGCAGCTTATGGGCAGTGACAGTAAACTCGTGGTCTTTGGTTTCCATCCCGTGGTAGAACAACTGATCGTCGATAACATTCGGCAGACGGAAATGGGCGCCAGGCTCATACTCGAGCCCGGGCGGGTACAGGAATTGCTGGTAGCAATCAGGAATCAAATCGAAAACCTTGCACAGCGAGGTCATTCGCCGATTGCATTGTGCTCTCCGCGGACCAGGCTTCATGTGCGCAGGCTTGTCGAACAGAGCTTCCCGACACTCGCGGTTCTCTCCTACGCGGAGATAGCCCCGGATATCAATATAGATTCTATAGGACTGGTGACACTGAACGATGCGAATTAAGACATTCGAAGCAGCAACTATGCAGGAAGCGCTCGCGCTTGCCCGTGCAGAACTGGGTGAAGATGCCGTAGTGCTCAATAGCAAGCATGTCAAAGCCAATGGAATGCTTGGTCTTCGAGGCGGAAGCAGGATAGAGCTGACAGCCGCAGTGGACGATGAATCTCCGCAGCCTGTCAAACCCGATCTTGTCAGCGCATCTGCGCACGTTCAGCGTAAGCCCGCTGCTCCCGCGGCGGCCGCTTCTCCCGCGATGACATCGTTCGCCGCTAAGCTCTATGCCGACACTTCGATTGCTCCGGCGGAATACGATGCGGAGCTAAAGCAGCTTCGCTCCGAACTGAGCAACCTCGGCAGCATCGTCCGAAATTTAATGAGCACCAGCCAGGTCGCTGTTCCGATAAGTCAGCCGCTTATAATTCGTTGCGGTATCGATGAAGACATAGCCCGCGGTCCGCTGAGTGATCTTCTCCATACCGAAGATCCAATATCGCTTGCTTCGGCTCTGGCCGGCAAGATGCAGGCATTCGCTGTTCCGCCCATGCTCGATGGGCAGCAGATCATTGCGGTAGTTGGTCCCACCGGTGTCGGTAAAACAACGACCCTTGCCAAACTTGCCGCAAGGTTCGCGCTGGAGCAGGGTAAGAAGGTTGCTCTTGTTACCGCTGATACGTTCAGGATCGGCGCCGTCGAGCAGCTCCGCACTTATGCCCGCATCATGGGCGTCCCGCTGGAGATCGCGCTCTCCCCTGAAGAGGTTGGCGCCGGTGTCGCCAAGCATATGGACAAAGATATAATTCTCATCGATACCGTAGGCCGCAGCCAGCGTAGCGACGAGCACCTTGCCGAGCTCAAGACCTTTATAGATGCCGCCAAACCGACTGATACCTATCTCGTTGTTGCAGCTTCTCTCGGCGGAGCGGTTCAGCGCGAGGTGGTTCAGAAATTTACCGCTCTCTCTCCGACCCGGCTCGTCATCACCAAGCTTGATGAGTCCGATGATTTCAGCTGTCTTATCAACCTGCCGCTTCGCACCGGCCTTGGAATCACATGTATGACCGCCGGCCAGAATGTGCCCCAGGACCTCGACTTCGCGGACGCCGGAGTCATCGCTCGATTAGTGACGGGGGTGGCTTGATGCTCGATCAGGCTGAGGCTTTAAGAACGCTTGTCCGGGATAAGATCATCTTCAGCGAGACTCGTCCGCGCAGGCCAAGGGTCTACACCGTTGCCGTCACCAGCGGAAAGGGTGGAGTAGGAAAGACCAGCATAGCTGTTAATCTTGCAATATTCCTTTCTAAAGCCGGGCGCAGAGTGCGGCTGGTGGATGCTGATTTCGGTCTTTCCAATGCCGAGGTTCTCCTGGATATTACTCCCAGGCACACGCTCGATGACGTCGTCAAGGGACATGTCAGCATTTATGATGCATGGACCGATGGTCCCGCGGGAGTGAGGCTCCTTTCATCGGGATCGGGTGTAGAGGCGATGGCGAATATCGATGGTCCTACCGGCATCGGAGTGATGGATACAATCCTGAGCTCTGCTTCCAATGGTGAAATAGTCATCATCGACACCGCGCCGGGGATCGATGAATCAGTGGTTTCGCTGCTTTCGGTAGCTGATGAGGTAGTCCTCGTGACCACTCCCGAGCCCACTTCGATCACCGATACTTACGCGGCGATCAAGGTCCTGACTTCATATGTCCCTGAAACTGATATTACTCTCGTAGCTAACTGCTGCAACAGCCCCGCGCAGGCCGGCGCGGTTGCTCGTGGGCTCGAGACGATTTGCAACCGGTTCCTGGGTCGCGGTTTCCAGCGGTATGAATACATACCTTACGATGCTTCGGTCACAAAGGCTATCCAGGCACAGCACCCGATGGCGATCCACTGCTCACACTGCGCGGCTGCGTCGTGGCTTCGCAGGCTGGCGATAAAGCTTGCTGAGAGAGTTCGCAAACGTGAATGCAACCTGGATGAAGTGGACCTGGTGGAGGCCTAAAGCCGGATGTCGGTTAAAGCAGTGCTTAAAATGATCAATGTTTTCCTTGGTCTCGGAGCTTTTCTCGCCGTGGGTGCGATGTCACTCGCTGCAGGCGAAGAGCTTATCTGGGCTGTAGGTAAAGCGATTGCTGTTTTCATGGCATGCTGGGTGATACTGGGGTGGTTCGCCGGTTTGCTGTCAAATAGTGTTGAAGAAACGCGCAATATACCGGAGGATCCGGATGCGCAGTCTGAGAAAGGGAAGAACGCCCGAGCATAGGCGTAGGAAGAGGCTGTAAACTATGGATCATCGTGAGAAATTATGGCGGGATCTAAAGCGAAATGGAAGCGAGGAGGCAAGGGAGCGGCTTATTTCAGAATATTCGTACCTCGCTAAATACGCGGTTGACAGGCTCAATCTTTCCCCGTCCGGGGCTTTGGGTTATGAAGATCTGATCGGTCACGCGATCATTGGTCTTATTGACGCTGTCGAGAAGTTCGATATTGATCGTAATGTTAAATTCGAGACTTACGCCCTCACCCGGATTCGTGGAGAGGTGATCGATGTGATCCGCCAGCTCGATTGGGCGCCCAGATCGGTCCGCCAGCACGAAAACCAGCTCCGCGAGGCATATTCGAAGCTGGAGATAGAACTCGAACGTCCTCCGAGTGATGCTGAAGTCGCATCTCATCTCGGTATCGATGTCTCCGAACTCGAGAAGATGCTGATGGATGTGGGCCAGTCCGCTCTTCTCTCGCTCGATGAAGTAATAGCGACCGGTGGAGACATTCGCGCATCATCCGGCGATGATTACACCGATGATCCCGCATCGCGGGCTGAATATGCCGAGCAGAAGCGAATGCTGGCAAAGGCGATCGATGAACTGCCTGAGCGCGAACGCACCGTGATTGCGCTTTATTATTATGAAAATTTGACTCAGAAGGAGATAGCGGCTGTGCTCGAAGTGACGGAATCCAGGGTCTGCCAGATTCACACCAAAGCGATCTTGCGTCTAACCGGCAAACTCTCCCGCACATCCCTCTCCTTCGCCCTGGCAGCCTAGAAACTGCTAATCGAACCGAGGAGGTGAGGGCGATGGGGCCTGACTCAGCAAACCTTGCCGCATCAGTGGCGAAGTCGCTGGAGGTGGAACGGTCGCCCAGTGCAACTCAAAGAGCAAGTGAAGTCGCGCAGGATCAGCTCGCAAGCGAGGCTGTCGGAGCCCTGTCGCGAATAAGGCCGGACGCTGCCGAGTCGCTCAGGAGAGCACGGATCAAGCAGGAGCGTGAGCGCCGCCGTAGAGAGCTCGAACGATATGGCGCACCCACGTTTTCCGACGATCATACTGATGAAGAAAGCGGTCCGGGGCTCGATGTAATGGTATAAAACTATGGAGATTCTCTTTTCTTTTCTAGCACTCGCGGGAATGGGTGTTGCGGCTGTTTGGGGTCTTAAGTGGATGGTCCGTAACGGTCAACCGTCAAAACGTGACGAACAGCTCACCCCGAACGATCTCAAGGTCCTCGAAGAGAGCGCCGCGCGCCTGATTAGCGACATCAACGCCGCCGCTGATGAATGTGTCGCGAGGGTCGAACAGGCGCTTGCGCAGGTGGAAAACAGGATCAGGTCAATCGAAGCGGTTCGCTGTCAACCCAGCGCCGCTTATCCTGCTCATTCCGGCCCGACTTCAATTATCGACATACGCACTCCAACCACACCTGCATCAAACGGTTATGAGATGATCGATTCCGATGAAGCTCCCGCTCAGATCGCCCGCCAATCCGGTATGACCACCGGCGAAGTCGAGCTTCTTCGTGGCTTAAGAAAGATGAGCTCCAAATAGTTTGTGTAATTAAAACAGCCCGGCGCATGAGTATACGCCGGGCTGTTTTCTCCTTCACCACCCCATAATCCTGGATGGCAGCTTAGTCCTACTGGAATGTAATCGCTGCCGAATGACCTCCGAAAGTCACTCCCGTATATGCAGTTCTCGTCTTCACGCCGCCCGTGAAGTCTTTGATCGTAACCGTGCCGGGAGCAAAGAACCAGCGGAACGTCTGGCTCCCTCCCGGTCCGAGCAGGTCTGAAAACCTGGTATACGGTGTATTGGCGAGATCTTGCCCATTGAGTATGACACCACGCACCCTGTTGGAGTCATTGGTGATAGTGATATCATATAATCCGGATGGAGCCTGGCTGACCTGAGTATTAATACCTGTCGAGGTCAATCCAATAGCTATTGTTCCTATCGGCTCCTGGACGGTGAATGGTGTGCTCACGGGACCTCTAGCCGGAATAGCTGGAGCAAGTCGCGGCGATGGCTGAACGTTACCACTTATGTTGTAAGTCACATTCGGCCAGTAGACATAGAAGTAACCGTTCGGGAACCCCTTCACGAATTTTTGCCCATAAGCGGGACCCGGCACGATTAGCTGGATTTCATTCTGATTCTCCTCAGGAGTGCTGAGAAGCGTCTGGTCGGGACCGTGTATCGCTTCCGTTACCACTGCGATAGCCGGCTGATTAGACACGACTTCGCGGCCGTTTCTCCAGATCGTGGCCCTGCCATATACTGCTATGTGAGCTAAGGTCCTCGGCAGGTTCAACTGCGCCAGCGATTCACCGAAAACCGGCATGTCGAACTGTACAGCCCCCAGGCCTGGGAAGTCTTGGCCGGATACTGGATAGTTGCAGGTAATTCGAACTCTCCAGTTCGCGCCGTTGTAGCGGAATCTCGCGTCCACATTGGCCCTGTCATACTGGATCGTTCGACCCTTAGTTGCGCGAATATTAATGGTGCCTGTTGTCTTTGACGGTGTGGATGTGGCAATGCTGCTCGTATATATCCACGCCTGGTTGTTTGTACTTGATGCTGTGGCCGATGGTAACCTGCCGGCGCCTATCGCTGCCTGTGATGATCGACCGTGCATTGAGCGGCCTCTGGCAGCGAGGACAGTCGACGAGAGCAAGCACATAGATGCTGCTACGGCAATGACCACCGCAAGAGCGAAGGTCCTTTGATTGGCTATTCTCATGACTAGTCACCCCTCCCGATTAGTGCACACAAGCTCGTTGTAGCCTCAGTACGGTACTACCCTGTGGCGTGCTCAAGTAAACAAGGTGACAGCCATCTATTCAGCTAACCAATTCTCAACTTATAAATACTGACGCTCCCCCAATTAATCCCGATGGTTTGGGCTCATTAAACAGCATATTAACTATGCTGTTTGTTATTTTAAGCTCGATTGTATTAGGGCCGGGCTTAACGAGAGGAGTGATATCCACCTCGAACGGCGCCCATGGCCGCACGGCAGCGGATGCTTCATTCACTATAAACTCCACCATATCAGCCGGTTCTTCCGCTCTTATGATTATCCGCTGCCCACGCGCAAACTCAGGAATATGAATGACCTGCCTGTAAATTGCAGAGCCGGAGTAGAATGGATAACCCTGATCTGTCCACGAGCCGCTAGTCAGAATGTCACGGCGCTCGATGAGCGTCGAGCGGTCCTCTGCCAGGCAGAATGATCCCATCAGCCTAGCCCGAGCAGGTTCGGGCTGCGGATCACCGGACCAGCCGAACCGTTCGGCTGTCATTCTAACTATGTTCTTTCCTTCGCTGACGAGTCCCGAGATATCGACTGCCTTAAAACTGATATCCGTCACCCACGATCGCGGCGCTTCGGCTTTGATATCGTTCACATACACCGCGATCTCACCATCGATACCAAATTCCGGTGTGTCCTGCAGTACCAGCAAGAGACCATCTGGTTTGGTGGCTATGTCGAACGTGGTCGTATATTCGTAGAGCTCTTTGTTATGCTGTATAAGTGTGTTAAAGGACCATACGGGCAAACTTAGACAATTCGGCTGCTCGATGTCGAACTCCCACTCCTCCGATAACCCTACTTCCTGCCCATCCTCGATCGCTGGCGGGACCACAGCCAGAGCAGGTTCATTGTTGAATGCAACAAGCAGCGAGCCGTATCTTTCGAACCTGTGCAGGAGCACTGTCCTGCTTCCCTGCTGTGTGCAGTTCGGAAGGGCTGTTATGCTGCCGGTTTCCAGATTGAGCATGTGGGGCGCTCCATCGCATCTGATCGATATCTGCGCCTCTCTTGGCTCACTTGTGTTATTCGAGAAGAAGAATATCTCCATACCGTCGGCGCTGCGATGAATGCAGGTAATATCGCCGCACTCGCAGCCATTGTGCCTTACCGAAACTGTCGGCTTTATTGCCGCGCGTACGGCCTTGTGCAGCAGCTTCATTGCACCCGCCGGGCTAGCGGCTTGCATGAATAGCGCGCTGCTATCGTGGGATATCAACTCCGGCTCATGAGGCAGATTACCGCGCTCCACCCTATCTTTTGCCTCGGACGGATCAATATCGAACATCGACTCAAACAGCGAGCGCACCTCGTCGTGCCTCGATCCTATGGAATCTTCAGTAGGGAGGATAGTCGTGCCCATCACCCTGCCGCCATCGAGCAGGAATTCCTTTATCTTCGAAGCCGCGCCCGGATCGATCGACTTCATCGGCGTCATTATCAGGAATTCGTAATTCTCTCCCGCGAGCGTCAAATGACCATCGACCACCGTTGCCTGCCTGATCGCCGACTCATCGAGTATATCGTAGTCGACATGCTCCCTGAGAAGATTCTCACAGTAGGCTTCCAGGAATTCCTCGGCAAGTGGATCGGGATCACCATCCGAGCGAAGCAGAGCTACCTGCGCGCGATGTTTCCCGAGCGACATAACATAACTCAGCCTTGCGGTATAATCCGCAAGATTTTTATAATATCTCCAGTAAGGCGCCTGGTAGAATTGCGATGGTGGAATGCTCCTGCCGGTGACCGCATCGAGGCTGTAGTGAAATGCGACCGGGCACACGAAGTTCACCCCCAGTGTTGCCTGTTGGTCGATAACGCTTTTCATTCCTTCGAGTGACAGCGACCATTTACTCTCGCCGAAAACCTTCGAAAGCGTGCGCTTGTGTCCCTGCGCGTGCATTTTTGAGCTTCTGGATTTGATCTGACTGATAGACTTGCCACTTTCCGACTGGGTTTTATCGTATTGGTAAACGTGCATACCCAACCGTTCCGCGATTTCGCAGGCGCGTTCGATGCATTTAAGCAGATCATCGCTGTTATCACCGGTGCGGTGGGCGAGACGGCCTTCGATGAAAAATCCACCGATACCCTTTAGATGCATCTCGCGGATTTGCCGGTCGATCTCGCTTGGGTCGAGCCTGCCGTTCCAGAGCCAGAACGGCGAGATGTGATATTCGGAAGGTGGGTTCTTGAATAGATCGAGCATCTTTTTCCTGCCTCGCAAAACTACTGTGCTTATTCTATATCTTCCACATTCGCCCCGGTTGGGCAGGATTACCTCCCTGCCGGATAGAAATACTGCCTGGAGGCTTGGATGAAAACCTTGGGATTATGTATGATTTTAGCGCTCGCGTGCGCTGTGCTGCTTTTGCAGGGCTGTGCGCAGATGGAGCCGACAAGTGGTACACGCGTCACGTTTGTATTCGCCGGTGATAAACATATCAGCCGCAAGGACATCGTTAATGTATCGCATTATTTGATGGCGAGGGGTAGAGCGGTGCTCGATGTACCGCAGCCCAGGGTGGATAAAGTAACCAGCCGCTCGCTTATCCTTCTCCTGCCGGGCAGGAAAGTATCCCGAAGCGATGTGGCGAAGCTGACCGAATCCACAAGCATCGAACTTTATCACCTGACATCGGTGGCTACCAAGGACCATCCTGACCGGCCGTGGAAGATGAAGATTCCCAAGTCCAAAGAT
>Ga0207433_10002024_pt1 | contig 42335 bp, 46 predicted proteins | sample YelNatPaOPGAMG01_FD_187559 | JGI IMG/M metagenome (GOLD analysis project Ga0207433, IMG submission 187559) | Hot spring thermophilic microbial communities from Obsidian Pool, Yellowstone National Park, USA - OP-RAMG-01 (SPAdes) (version 3) | ecosystem: Environmental > Aquatic > Thermal springs...
ACTAGAATCCATGCTAGATGAATACTACCAGGCAAGGGGATGGAGCATGGATGGAATTCCAACAAAGGCAAAATTGCATGAGCTTGAACTTGATGAAATAGGTAATGAGATTGGTGCAGGTCACTGAATAATGGAAAAAATCTTTTATTTTTATTATTTTTATGGAAATTTTATTACCAAAAAGTTTATTATTAAGATTTTGTATTAGGATATATAGAAGGCGATGAAATTATGAAAAGGGGATTGCTGTATGCTATTATAGCAATAGTAGTTGTTGTATTGGTTGTTGTATCCGTAATAGGGGTAATGCAATATTCTCCAAAAAAGGTAAAGGACACACTTGTTGTTGAAGAGGGTGAATACCCAGATAGTCTGGACCCAGCAGTTACATACAGTACACCTGGATGGGAAATAATGAATCAGATCTATCAGGGACTTGTTGCACCAAATGGTACGAGTTATACTACTTATATTGGTGTGCTTGCAAAGAACTGGACTATAAGTCCAGATGGAATGAATTACACATTCTATCTTAGGAATAATATCACCTTCAGTAATGGAGATCCCTGCAATGCCTATACAATTTGGTTTTCAATATACAGAACAATTATAATGGATCAGGCCCCTGCATGGATACTTACACAAAATCTTGCTGCTGGTAATGGGATTGATTTTAACATAACTGCGGAAATACTGAATAGCATAAATTATACACATCCGAGTCAGAGGGATCTTTATTATATGGAATATCCAAATCAATCAGTTCAGGTGGTAAATCCAAATGAACTTATAATTCACTTGGGGTATGGTTACAATGGGCATAAACCATACAATGCATTTCTTGCCACATTGATTACCCCAATGGCTGCAGCTGTAGATCCTATTGTTATTCAAAATCATGGGGGTGTTGTGGCGGGTTCACCAAATTCTTGGATGGAAAGTAATGCAATTGGTACCGGTTTTTATACCCTTTACTCAAATATACCTGGACAAAGCATAACTTTGATGGCCTCTGAAAATTACTGGGCCAAGAATCTTCCTCAGAATGAATTAAATTATGCAATAGAGCCACCTCATATAAAATACATTATTCTTAATTATAAATCACTTGATGCAAGACTCACAGATATAAAATCGGGTAATGCGCAAATAATAGAGGCACCAGTTCAATATTATTCCACATTAAAGAACATTTCAAATATAAATGTGAAGGTGTTGCCCATAGTCTTTGGATCATCACAAGGGGCCTATTATATATACATGGATCCCTATGCCTTTCCTCCCTTTGAGAATCTTAGTGTAAGGAAGGCAATCACCTATGCAATTGATTACCAGGGTATAATAAATGGTGTTTTTAAGGGTTTTGCTTCTCAATGGATAGGTCCAATACCACCAGGCTTCCCATATTATAATGAAAGCACTGCTGGTCTAGTACCATACCAACAAAATCTTACTCTTGCAGCAGAATTTCTTGCGGATGCTGGTTATAAGGCCTATCTTCCTAACGGTACATTGATAAATAAAAATGGAAAGGATTTCCCTCAAGTTAACTTTCTATATGATGGTGATTCACCATCAGAAACGGCAGCCGCACAAATAATACAACAAAATCTTGCAAAGATCGGTATTAATATTAATTTGAGGCCTTTAACATTTAGTGCCTTTGAAGCCGTGGTATGGTCATATGATGTTTCAAACACCTCTTACCCAATGGGTCTTAATTTCTATACTGAAGATTATACCGCATCCATAGATTATGTTTCAGCTCTTGCAACAGGGGGCTATGTAGGAACATCTGGATATACAAATAGCACGGTTTTCAACTGGACAGTAAATGCAAGCACAACATTTGATGAGAATGCAATAATACAGAATTTTTCACTTATTACCCACGCAATGTATGAACAATATGTGATGACTTGGCTTTATGTTCCGTATATCCTAAGCATAACAGAGAATGATGTTGCAGGTATTATTCCAAACCCCGCAGGATCGGGTGCAGGTTATTTCATGTATTACAATACCATATACTACACCACTTAGGTGATTAAATGGAGGGAATTAGGGAACTAGCCATTTACATTGGCAGGAGGGTACTTACCTCCATTCTTGTAATTTTTGCAGCAGTAATTATAGTTTTTCTAATCTCCCATGTTTTGACAAGCAATCCTGCCGCACTATGGGCAGGACCAAAGGCAAAACCATCCACCATAAACTATATTATAGAAAGATATCATCTAAAGGATCCCCTTTATATTCAATTCGAATACTTCACCTTAAATCTTTTAACCGGCAACCTTGGTCTTGATCCTGTTACGGGAAAGCCAATAGCCTCCGAGATACTTTTCTATTTTCCAAATACACTTGAGTTGGTATTGTCGGCACTTTTGATTATAATCATCGTTGGTGTAGGCTTAGGTTATATAGCTGCCATAAAATTTGGATCAAAGATTGATGCTGCAATAAGGATTTTTTATACAGCTGCCTGGGCTTCACCAATATATTTGATTTCGGTATTTTTTATTCTTGCATTCAGCTCATGGATTCCATTATTTCCATCTGGAGGAATGTACTCCTCTACAATAATACCCCCAAGAACAATTACAGGTATATTTGTACTTGATTCATTATTGAACCTAGATTTTTCAGCCTTTCTGGATGGGCTTTATCATCTAGTTTTGCCTTCTGTTTCCCTTGCCTTCTTGAACTTTGGCATAATTACAAGGATAAGCAGAAATGGAATACTTAGTGTAAAATGGCTCCCACATGTTAAGCTGGCCAAGGCAAAGGGTTTAGATGAAAAGTACGTAAACAGATATCATATATTGAGGAATGGACTAATAGAGTCAAACACAATGATAGCTGTCATGTTTGGATGGCTCATAACTGGTACTGTGGTAACGGAAGAAATCTTTTCATGGCCAGGAGTAGGAAGGTTCGCCTACGAGGCCATTACATCGGATAACTATCCTGTTTTAATATATATAGTGATACTTTTTACAGTCTTTGTAATCGTTGCAAATCTAATAGCAGACATTCTCTATGCAATACTCGATCCTAGGATAAGGATGGGTGGTGAATGATTTGAACCCACTAAAAAAGGCATTAGGTATAATTTTTTCCAACGGTCTTTCTGCAGCAGGTTTTATAATAGTAATATCCTTCATAGTTATAACAATTGCCTATTCTGTAATTGGTAATTCAATGCTGCCCTACAATCCATACGAGGTAAATCTTTATGAAACAAATATGCCACCATCTCCTACACACATATTTGGCACAGATAACCTAGGAAGGGATATTTTTTCCAGGATTATAGCCGCATTGCCCATAGATATTGGTATGTCACTCTTAATTGTGGCAATTTCGGCCCTTATTGGCCTATTTTTGGGAGTAATAGCGGGATATTTCAGAGGATTTATTGAAGAAATAATTATGAGGGCAACGGATCTTTTTCTCGCCTTTCCACCCTTAATATTACCAATGGCTATAGCTGCAACACTTGGCCCCAGTTTGACAAATGCACTCATCTCACTTGTGGTGGTATGGTGGCCCCCTTATGTTAGACTGGTAAGGGGGAATACTCTTCAGATTTCTGCACAGGATTTTATTACAATGTCTAAGGTACTTAATACGCCCTTCATTAGAATACTCATTAAAGGTATCTTGCCAAATATAATCACTACCCTTTTAATTTATGCAACAATGGACGTTGGAACTGCAATGCTGGAACTATCCACCCTTGGCTTCCTTGGAATTGGGATTCCCGTTACAACGCCAGAACTTGGTATGATGGCCTCAATACTATCAACAAACTTCTTTGTATATCCGCTCGAAGGTCTTATACCCTCACTTTTTATATTTTTAATTGTAATGGGATTCAGCCTCCTTGGTGAAGGCCTTGCAGAGATCATAGATCCAAACATAAGGACACACCTTATCTCAAGGAGAAAAAGGATTGAAGAGATGGCAAAAATGAAAAAATATCCTGTTCAGGGATGATTTTAGAATTTTTTTTCCCAATAATTTATTAATAAGTATTTTATTATCCAAAATATGCCCTCAAAAAAGAAGAAACAAATAGAGTTAACTCCAATAGATAAAAAGATTTTGAATGCAATGTTTGATTTAAAGGATACAAATCTAAATCTAATTTCAAAAAAGATTGGATTATCTAAATCAACTGTACATAACAGGATTAAAAGGCTAAAGATGTCTAATTTTTTCATAGGCATTATGCCCTTGATAAACCAGGAATTTATTCAGAAGCAAATTACTGCAATCTCACTTATTAAGGCAAAATACGGTCCAGAATATGCAGAGGAGGTGGGAAAAAGAATTGCAAACATTAGGGGTATATGGGCTGTTTACTTTGTTCTGGGTAGCAATGATTTTGTGGCCCTAATCAGGGCTAAAAATAAGGATGAACTTGAATATGTTGTGAATGAATTGACAAAGACCGAGGGTGTCGAAAGAAGTGATACAATAATGGTAATAAAAATACTTAAGGAGGATCTTCCAGATTCTCTAAGGCTCACATTCTCTGAGTTTCAATAATATTTTTGTAAAGCCAGCATTTTACTTTTCTTTCGCCCAATTCTACATCGTTTGGGGGATTTTCACATAGTTCGAACCTTTTCTTGCAAGAATTCTTATAAATGCATCCTTTCCTTGATGGTTCACCAATATCATACTGGGAGGTAAAATCAAGTGATGAGTCTAATGTTAGATTTGCATTCATTAAATCAGCAGTATATGGATGAAGGGGTGATTCATAAATTTCCTTCACATTCCCTGTTTCAAGAAGCTGCCCATAGTATAATACACCCATTCTATTGCACATATATCTTATTACATTGAGATCATGGGTAATAAATATATAGGTAAGATTGAAATCACTTTTTAATTTTCTAAGAAGATTTAATATTTGTGCCTGTATTGATACATCCAGTGAGCTAGTGGGCTCGTCAAGAATTAGAATCTTTTTCTGAGTTACCAAGGCCCTTGCGAGACTTACTCTCTGTTTTTCACCACCACTTAGCTCAGATGGATATGAATCAAGTTTACTCTCACCCAGGCCCACCTTTCTAGTAATATCAAAGATTAGTTTATCCTGCTCACTTTTGGAATATTTTTCTTCAATGGAAAATCCCTCCCTTATTATTTCCCTCACCTTTAATTTGGGATTTAGGCTACCCACAGGATCTTGAAAAACAATACCAATGTTTTTTCTTAAATAAAGGAGATCATTTTTTCTTTTAAAATCTATTTTTTTCCCCATAAAGTATATCTCTCCTGTGAACGGTTTATATATACCAACAAGGGTCCTTGCTATTGTTGATTTACCAGAACCTGTTTCACCAACGAGTCCAAAGGTATCCCCCTCCATCACATCGAAGGATACATTATCTACAGCTATCTTATACCTTTCTACTTCCTTTAGAATTATTTTGAACTTTGTTTTTGTTTTAAATCTAACGCTAATACTTCTTACCTCTAATATTTTGTTATTCATAAATCCAACAAGCTACCTCCCTTTCACCTTCCATTTTCCTTATTTTTGGCACCTCTTTCCTACATTTTTCCATTACCCTCGGACACCTGGGATGAAAAGTACAGCCTGGAGGTAAATTTGATATGTCTGGGGGTGATCCTTCAGTTACCTTCAACGGGCCTGAATCACTGTAACCTCTTGGTACGGAGTTCAATAGCATCCATGTGTATGGATGGAGAGGATCTTTAATTATATTGGTCCTGGGTCCAGATTCAACAATCCTTCCTGTATACATAATATATATTCTATCACACATATTTGCTGCAACTGTTAGATCATGAGTAATTAGTATCATGCTTGTATTTATTTCATTTTTTAGATTTAATAATAGCTTCATTATCTGCCTCTGGACAATAAGATCAAGGCCTGTGGTAGGTTCATCTAGTATTATAAGCTTAGGCCTTTGTATGACTGAAATTGCTATTGCCACCCTCTGCCTCATTCCACCCGAGAGCTGATGAGGATAGCTTTCTAAAACCTTTTCAACATCCCTTATCATCAATTCCTTCAAAACGTTTTTAATAATCTCGTCCCTATTTTTTTTATCCTTTTCAATCCCGGCTATATCCATTGCCTCTTCTATCTGCCTCCTCACTGTATAAACGGGGTTAAGCGAAACTATAGGCTCCTGAAACACCATATTAATCCCTTTACCTCTGTAATTGAATTTTTTGTTTGTTGGAAAAACTCTCTCACCTTCAAAGATTATTTCACCATTTTCAACAAAGGCAGGTGGTGAATCTAAAACACCCACAATGGCCTGGGCGAGCGTTGATTTTCCTGATCCACTTTCACCCACTATTCCAACGACTTCACCCCTTTTTACATATAAATCTATTTCCCTTAAAATTTTTATTTTTTTATCTATTGTTTCGAAATAAATAGAGAGATTCCTTACCTCAAGAAGATTTTCGTTCTTCGACCTTTCAATTTCATTTGTCATTGAAATTAGCATATAGATTCAGTTTAGATCATACCTTTCTTCTACTTTTATCTTTATATCCCTCTTTCCCAATTCTGAAAAGAATTGCTTTGGTGGTACTATTTGTTCAGGTGGTTTAACACCTTTTCCCCTTAACTGGCCACTTATTATCATCTGTGCCACTATGGAACCTGGAACTCCCACCTCCTTTTGTGAAGCAGATACCTTCCATTTTTCATCATATTTGAAATATGAAGATATTTTAACATTTTTATATCTTCCTTCATCTATACCTGTGGCCTCAACTACTGTTATTTCATAATCCTTTATCTGAAGATCTTCAGGTGGATAAAGCATACCCTGCGACTTCAACAATTGAAACAAAAACTCTCTTGGAACTATATCCATACCATTAATTTTCATTTTCTCTGTCTTTCCAAAGCCTATGTCCGCTAAAAATTTTAACTTCTCTATATCTGCACTTCCCTCCCTCCATTCAACATACCTTATACCCTTTTCAGAAAAGCTAACAGGTATTGTTGCAATTTCGGAATGTACTGTCCTGAAGATCCTTATTTTTCCTACCTCACCGCCAAAGTCATATTCTTCTGATACAGAAAAAGGGTCGGACTCAACAAAATCACCATCATAATGAACTGCCTTTAATGTAAATTCATCAAAAAGTGTACTTGGAGACCATGTAAAGAATAGCTTCGGATAGTTTGTCCTGTCCACCCATCCATCCCTAATGATTATTGAGTCAATCTTATCCAGCTTGCTTGCAGCGTAGCTGGCCATTATATTTGATATACCAGGCTGTGCCCCCATACCTATAATTGCAAGGAGACCCGCCTCCTTGAATTGCTGGTCCATCTTTAATTGTTCAAGGGTAATGTAGTATAGACCTCCAAAATCTATGTAGTTTGTTTTTGCCTCCAGTGCGGCCCTCATTACCTTTAAATTATGGTAATACTGAACACCATTTATTACTACCTCAGAACCTTTTATTGCCCTTACCATCTCCTCATGGTTGTTTACGTCGAGTTTAATGTACTTTACCCTAGGATCTTTGAATTCTACATTCTTGACTATATCACCTACGACTATTTCATCGATCTTTGGATTCTCCATAAGATCATAAACTGCACATCTACCTGTCATTCCCGTTCCACCTAAAACTGAAACCTTCATAGAATTGATATAAGAATATTCATTTATAAATATTTTGTTGAATTAGAACTTTACATTAAAAAAATTCCCATTAAATTTTAATTAAGAATAAATTTTTCCATATTATTTTTTAAAAATGAGAAAAAATAATATACCCAAATAACAATAGGGATACATATATGGGTAAAGGAAGTGTGATTATGGAATCTGATGGAAATACTAATATAGAAAAGATACAGGAATCGAGAAAGAAATATGAAACAAAGAGATCTGAGTATCTTTATGAAAAATCTAAAAAATTGATACCCACAGGAGCAAGTTCACTTATGAGAACAAGCTCCTGGGAACCATATCCCATATTCATTAAAGGAGGTAAAGGGAGCAGGATATGGGATGTAGATGGAAATGAATATATAGATTTCCTGATGGCCTTTGGCCCTGTAATAAATGGCCATGCCAACGATAAAATAAACGCTGCAGTAAGAAAATTTTTAAGGGATGGAAGTGTTTTTGGTGCACCGCACGAACTTGAATATAAACTTGCTAAAAAATTTAAAAAGTTTGTAACCACACAGGACAAGGTGATATTTGCGCTGAGCGGATCCGATGCCACTTTTTATGCACTAAGAATTGCAAGAGCAGCAACAGGAAAGGATAAAATACTGAAATTTGAGGGACATTATCACGGACTCCATGATTATGCAGCAATATCTGTTGAAGCACCACCACCGGTGGCAGGGCTAAAATGGTTCCCTAAATCCTTACCATACTCTGCGGGCATACCTTCAGCAGTAATGGATACTGTTGTGGTTGCATCATGGAACGATCTTGAGAGCCTGAGCAAAATCTTAAAGATAAGGGGAAATGAAATAGCAGCCATTATTATGGAACCAATAATGGCAAATTCGACCGTAATTACGCCAGAAAAGGATTATTTAAAAGGTGTAAGGGAACTTGCAGATGAATACAATATACTTCTAATATTCGATGAGGTGATAACAGGCTTCAGGGTGAATGAGGGGGGTGCACAAAAACTATACGGTGTCATCCCAGATCTTTCAACATGGGCAAAGGCCCTGGGTAATGGGTATCCCATAGCAGCTATTGCAGGAAAAAAAGAATACATGGAGCTTATAGGAAATGGTGTTGGCTATGGGGGTACATACTTTTCAAATCCTCTTTCACTTGCAGCATCGATTGCAAATCTTAAAATACTCGAAGCCAACGATTTTGAATTATACAGCCATCTTGCAAGGATAACCAGAAGGCTTGCAAGGGGTATTGAAGAAGTGGCAGAAGAGCTCAACGAAAATATATATGTGAATTATGAAACCGGAATACTCTCCTTTTCATTTACAGAACTTAAGAATATAAGAAATTACAGGGATAGCATTAATATGGACTGGGATAAGTACAAGGGAGTTCAAAGAAAAATGCTTGAAAAGGGGATTTACTATCACCCCGATGCAGCAGAACGCTTACCTCCATCAACAGCACATACTGAAGAGGACGTGGATAAATTCATCGTTGCACTCAGGGAATCCATAAAAGAGTACAATAATGAGAATTAAAAATAAATAAAATACCATATTTTTTAATTTTAAAACTAAATTTTCCCATTTTTAGGAAAATTGATATACTTTATTTCATTCACATTAACCATGGAAAAAAAGGTATATGAAAATAATGATTTCTCAGAGATTACAACCAGCCTCACCTATGGGACTTGGAGAAAACAAATGGGTTGGAAACCGCTCCTAATTACTCGTGCATATGACTGCTATTTTGAAGACTCGAGAGGAAGGAAATATCTTGATTTTTCATCACAGCTTATGTGCTCCAATCTTGGACATGCCAACAAGAGGATCATAGAGGCAGTAAATGAACAGATGAAAATGGTTGAATATATTCAGCCATCTTTTGCAACTGAAATAAGAGCTAAGGTGGCAATGGAGCTTAAATCAATATTACCGAGTAACCTTGTTAAATATTTTTTTGGAAGCTCAGGAACAGATGCTAATGAAGCCGCAATAAAGATTATAAGACTTTTTAAGAAAAAAGAAGGAAAGGTAAAGATAATCTCAAACTACAACTCATATCATGGAAGCACGATGGGAAGCATTTCTCTCACAGGCGATTTCAGAAGAATTGCTGTGGATAATGTTTATTCATCGGCACATATTATTCATGGACCACCACCCTATTGTTACAGATGTCCATTTAAGTTGAAGTATCCAGATTGTAATCTGGCCTGCGCTGATTATCTTGAATATATTATAAAGAATGAAGGGAATGTTGGAGGAATATTCCTTGAACCTGTCACGGGTACAAATGGTGTTATAATACCACCAGATGGATACTTGAGGAGGGTGAGAGAAATTGCATCTGAAAATGGAGTAGTATTCGTTGCGGATGAGGTAATGTCAGGTTGGGGAAGAACGGGTGAATGGTTTGCTGTGGATAACTGGGGAATTAGGCCAGATATACTGACGACTGCTAAGGGTATCACCGGTGCCCATATTCCACTTTCTCTTGTGGCCACGAACAACGAAATATCTGAATTTTTCCAGGATAATTATTTTGCCCATGGTATGACATATGAGGCGCATCCTGTTCCATTGGCAGCAGCCTATGCTGCGATCAGGGAATATAAAGAAAGGAATTTAATAGAAAATTCAAGGGAACTGGGTAAGGTTTTGAAAAAAAGACTTGAGGAGATTAAAGAATCCCATATTTCAGTAGGTGATGTAAGGAGCATAGGATTATTCGGTGCAGTTGAAATAGTCAAGGACAGGGATAAAAAAACTCCATTCAATTCTTACCAAGATAAAATCTATGGAAATATTTTAATGACGGATAAAGTAGCTAAAAATGCTATGGAAAATGGTGTTTACATAAGCGCATGGATAAACCATTTCATAATAGCACCCCCCTTGATAATTTCTAGGGATGAGTTGCTTCATGGTTTGGATATAATTGATGAATCATTAAAAATTTCTGATATGGAGGTGAAAAAATGAGAATTGTGAAGAATTTTGTGAATGGTGCTTATGAAGAGCCAACTGGTGAAGTGAAATACCCTGTATATAATCCTGCATTTGGCGAAAAGATAGCTATGGTAGCTGAAGCAAAAAGAGATGAGGTGGATAGGGCTGTGGATCTTGCATTTGATGCACAAAAAAAATGGTCAGAGATTCCTATACCTGATAGGGTAAAGATACTTTTTAAACTTGAAACATTGATGTGGGATTCCATAGAAGAGATTGCAGAAATTACCACTATTGAGCATGGAAAAACATTTGAGGAGGCAAGGGGTGATGCAATTAGGGCAATACAGAATGTCGAATCTGCAGCGGCTGCAACATATCATATAATGGGAAGCAGTAATAAGGATATTGCCTCCGGTGTTGATGAAGAACTCATAAGGGAGCCATTGGGTGTATTTGCAATAATATCACCATTCAATTTCCCCTTAATGATACCCTTCTGGTTCTTACCATATGCAGTTGCCTTGGGAAATACGGTTGTTGTTAAACCCTCAGAAAAAACGCCCCTGAGTATGGAGAAGTCTATGGAGTTAATAAAAAAGGCCGGATTCCCTGATAATGTAATACAGCTTTTAAATGGAGGAAAAGAGGCAGTTGAATATATCCTGGAAAATAAAAAAATTGCGGGGATAAGTTTTGTTGGTTCTACACCTGTTGCAGAATATGTATACAAAAAGGGTACTTCCCTAAAAAAGAGGGTACAGGCAGGTGCATCAGCTAAAAATTTTATCCTTGTGATGCCTGATGCTGATCTTGAAAAAAATATAAAAAATATTATTGGTTCATTCTTTGGAAATGCAGGTGAAAGATGTCTTGCAGGAGCAGTACTAGTTACATTTGAGGAAAACCATGATTCTGTGGTTAAAAAATTTGTAGATGCTGCACGGGAACTAAGGATAGGTTATGGAATGGAAAAGGATGTGGACATGGGACCATTAATAAGGGAGGAGCATAGATCCAAGGTAAAAGAGTACATTGAAAGTGGTATAAATGAGGGCGCAAAAATATTGCTAGATGGTAGAAAGTACAGAAATGAAAGGTACCCAAATGGATTTTTCCTTGGGCCCACTGTTTTTGATTATGTTACAGAGGATATGAGAATTGCAAGGGAGGAAATTTTTGGTCCAGTTGCGAGCGTAATAAAGGTAGATAATTTTGATCATGCAATAGAAATGATCAACAGGAGTAGATATGGGAATGCCTCATCAATATACACCTCTTCAGGCTATTATGCAAGGGAATATGTGAAAAGAATAAAGGCTGGGAATGTGGGAGTGAACATAGGAGTAGCTGCACCAATTGCATTTTATCCATTTGCTGGAATGAAGGATTCTTTCTTTGGTGATCTTCATCCACAGGGTGGCTTGGACCATATATTATTTTTCACCGATAGTAAGGTGGTAATAAGCAGGTGGTGATTTAAAAAGAAAAATATACCTTTATATTTTTTTCTGCGGACAATCTCCTTGCAAGATCTTTTATTTTGTTTTCATCCTTAAAAAAATATTCCTTAAGGTTTTCAGGCATTCCCTCTCTAAACCTGAACTTATCAAGAAGGACATAATCAACATTCATTTTTGATAATGTTTCCAACATAACATCGAGCTCTTTATCTATGTTTAAATAAAGAGGGGCTATCATTACATATTTTTTCACCCTTATTTTAGAAATTGCATAGAGGATTTTTTCTGGAGGAGGAGAATTTATCTCCAATTTAATTTTGCTATTTTCATCAAGTGTGTTAAGGGTAAAACCTACCTCTACATTTTTATAATTGTTTATTAAATCAAGATCTCTTAAAATTAAATCAGATTTTGTTAAAATACTGAAATAAATTTTTTTATTAATTAGTAGTTTAATTGATTTCCTAGTAATTTCATATTTCTTTTCACAGGGTTGATACGGATCTGTAACGCTGCCAATAAACACATTTCCCTTTATTTTCTTTATTTCACCCTGTAATAGAAATGGAACGTTTATCTTAGCCTTCACATTACTCCAGAAATCCCGAGGATCCATTCTAAGAACATATGGCGAATAGCAATAAATACATCTGTGGGAACATCCTATATATGGATTGAGAGCATAATTTACATTTTCGAGTCCAGATTTCGTAAGTGCCCTTTTAACAATAATCTCAGTACAATCCATGGAACTTTACCTGATGTAAAATAAAATCAAGAAGTTTACTATTTCTAATCCATACTTCCTTTGGTATATGAAACCTTGAAAATACGTAATTTAAAGCACTATTTTCATCATCAAATTCGATAGGCCTCGAATTCAATGCATTCCTGACATTCTCCCTAACATTCCAGACACCAACTGGCAAAATGTATGATGGAAGTGCCTCCCTCAGAACAATAGCCGTTGCCTGCCTTCCCCTTCTAACTAAGTGTTCTGCAACTGCAAGCCTGGCAGAATAATAACATCCACCTATACTTGCGTAATCCTTTCTCCCATAGTAAAATTCATAATCTGATATTATAAATGTTTCTTGACTGTATGGGTTCCATAGGGTACCCGGATACCATCCTTCTACAAGTTCATAGGACCAGTTGTAGGGAAGAAGAATTACTATGAAAATATTTTCCATTTTTCTAGATTCATATATCTCTATCTTATCTATTGTCTCATTATTTTTTACCTTTTGTAATAGTCTTTCAGAGATTGTGGAATCTACGGCAGTTATTGACCACCTTGTTGGAACAAGCTTCCTATACTTCCATTGCCCCAGCATCCCAGCTGATAGGGCCCTCTGAATCCTAGATAAACTTTCGCCCATTGAATAAAGTTCAATTAAAGCATCTGAAGCATTTATATCCGTATCATCATAAATTTTTTGAATCCTAAAGTTTGTTCTCCCTGGAAATATTTTTATGCTCTTTAATTCACCTGAAGGACCGTAGGGAGGAATTTCATCCCCTAGAGGAATGGAAAATCCCGGTCTTTTAATGAATTTTTCCTCAAGTTCAACATGCCTTTCGGATAATAGCATTTCTTGCAATGATTCGACATAAGGATCTTGAATATCATAAATGTTTACCTGTCTTTTACCCCTTATTAATGAGATTCTCATGTCTATGAATTCATGTATATCCATGGAGATCCATTCTTCAGGGCTGTCCATTATCTCTGTATCACCATGGAATGGAGGTGCAAGGGGCCCTACCTTCACCTTTGGATAACCCATTCTACCAACAAATATTGATGGTGGAGAGGATCCTTCAATCTCCTCCTTAATTGAGGATCTTATTCTAAGTAGACTTTTATATTTTGCAAGTATAGGGCATTCGCTCTTACCGCATAATAATTTATCACCCTTACATATTGCGCAGATCTTCCCCATAGATTCTGGCGCACTTTCTACAATATGTTCCCTTTTTTTCACATATTTAAGTATGGGCAAAGGTTTTAAAACATTTTCCCTTTTCCCCCATATGCAGGACTTATTTTTTAATTCAAGCCTTGGAAGAATACATTATTACTATAGAGAGGGAAAATATCCAATTCTATTTATACATGGAATTGGCGGTAATTCAAAAACCTGGATGAAAACTGTAAAATTCATTGGAGATTATTTTTCACTTTATTTGATGGATCTCCTAGGCCACGGCTCATCAGACAAGCCTCATATTGAATATACTGTGGATTTAAATTCAGAAATTCTAAATGAATTTATTATATCCTTAGGTATTGAAAATTTTGGAATCGTTGGTAATTCCTATGGTGGATGGGTAACATTACGGTACTCTCTAAAATTTAAAAAACCTGAATATATTGTTCTAGAAGATTCAGCCGGTTTAAATACACCGATTGGAAAAATGGATATGGAGATTAAAAATTCCTTTATAGAATCTCTTGTTTCTTCTGGAAATTGCAGATATGTAATGGAAAATATGATTAAAAACAATGCAGAAATGAAATATAGAATAAATGAGGACGATCTAAAAAAAATAAGATCAAAAACATTGATAATATGGGGAGATAATGATAATGTAATACCAATTGAATTTGCCTTCAAGTTCAAAAAATTCATACAATGTTCAAGACTGAAGATAATTGAAGGAGCTGGTCATTTACCACACCTAGAGAAACCTGAAGAATTTGCAAAAATATTGCAGGATTCGATACTTGATAATGAATGGATATGTTGATTTAAAGAACTTAATTTTCATATTTTTTAAAAAATATATTAAAAAACTTTAAATAATGAATCTTTAATATTATAATGAGGTGTGACAGGTGGTTGAAAAGGAGCCAAATGCTATAAATGGATACTTATTCAAGATGTTCTTAAAGCTTAAGAGAAATGATAGAGCATTAAAGATAAAGGTAGTTCAGGGTGAGACAATATCTAGTGCAATTACACCAATTCCAAAGGTAGAGAATCCTGATTATAAAATAGATAAAATCTACAGAATAAATTACCCATATACCTTTGCAAGGATCCTTTTTGATAAGAAAAATTATGAGTATTATTATGAGGCAATAGAGCCTCCGCTTAGCCATAAACTTTCAGAAATATTGAAGGAGGTATATTCTTCCCTAAACCAAACACTCAAATTCGAATGGTATTTGAAGACACAGAATGAGAAAGAGACCTACCTAACACATTCTGTTAAAAAATTCCTTGAATCTAGGGGTATAGAGCTTTCTGACCTGGACCTGGAAAGGATATATTATTATCTTAAAAGGGATTTTATAAAATACCAGAAGATTGATCCTCTCATCAATGATGAATACATTGAAGATATTTCATGTGACGGTGTTAATGTACCAATATATGTTTACCATAGGCTTTATGGATCCATAAAAACCAACATAGTTTTTTCAGACGATAATGAATTGAATAGCTTTATAGTATACATTGCCCAGAAATGTATGAAACAGATATCTGTTTCAGATCCTATACTTGATGGCACAACACCTGAGGGACACAGGGTCCAGGCTACCTACAGTAGGGAGGTAACCACTAGAGGGGGTACATTTACAATAAGAAGATTCAAGGAAAAACCATTTACCCCAACAGATCTTATAAAGAATGGAACAGCCAGTCCTGAGATGGTAGCATATCTATGGCTTGGTGTTGAGCTTGGGGAATCAATGATAATAGTTGGAGGGCCTGCCACAGGTAAAACATCAACGCTTAATGCAATTGCAATATTCATACCTCCTGCTGCAAAAATTGTTAGCATAGAAGATACAAGGGAAATAAACCTACCCCATCAAAACTGGATACCTGGTACAACGAGAAGTGGTATTGGGGAGAAGAGCATCACTGGAAAGGCATCAGGTGAAATAGATATGTATGATCTAGTAAGAGCTGCCCTGAGACAGAGACCAAGGTACATAATAGTTGGTGAGGTAAGGGGTAGGGAAACATATACAATGTTCCAGGCAATGGCAACAGGCCATACCACATATTCCACTATGCATGCTGAGAGTGTAAAGGCAATGGTAAACAGATTAGAAAATCCACCAATTGGAACGCCAAGAATTTTAATGACTGCGCTTAATAATGTAATAATTCAAACACAGGTTAAGGTTAAAGATGAAATTGTAAGAAGGATAAAGGAGATTGTTGAGATAGTGGGATTTGAGCCAGAAACGAACGAATTAATAACAAACGTTGTATTTGAATGGGATCCAAAAAAGGACAGGTTCATATTCAGGGGACATAGTTATCTTTTTGACAAAATATTAAATCTTAAGAATTGGACTCATGAAGAGATGGACAGGGAGTTTGAAAAAAGGGTAACTGTAATAAAATACCTAGATAAGAAGAATATTACAGATTTTCGTGATATATGGAAAATAATCACTGATTATTATAGGGATCCGGATGAGACAATTAATAAAATTAAGAAAGAGCTTGAAGAAATGGAAAAGAGTGAAAATACTTAATACATAATAATATTACATATGATCCATGAAGGTAGCAGTTGGTGGTACATTTCAATTTTTACACAGAGGACATAGAAAATTGCTTGAAAGTGCATTTTCAATTGGAGACCATATATTAATAGGTCTCACAAGCAATGAATTTGCCTCAAGGTCCAGAAGATATAAAGTAAGGCCCTATGATGAAAGAAAAATGGATATTGAAAATTATGTAAAAAATTTTGGTAAAAGTTTTGAAATAAGAAGGATAGATGACCATTATGGTCCTACCATTGAGGAGGATTTTGATTTAATAGTTGTATCCCATGAAACTTATGTATATGCTATGGAAATAAATGCGATAAGATTAAAAAAGGGTATGAAACCATTAAAAATACACAATATAGGAAGGGTTCTTGCAGATGATCTAATTCCAATATCGTCCTCGAGGATAATGGATGGTAGAATTGATGGTGAAGGGCGCAGATTATCCACAGTTAGGGTGAATGCGTCCACGAAAAATGTTCAAAAGTTAAGGGCAATTGAAAATGCCTTCAAAAAATTGATGGGGAAAGTTATTGTTGAGGGAATAGAATATCATGGAAGGATTAAGCAGCCCTATGGTCACCAAACACTTCTCTGTGCAATTGAAAGGGCAAAGAATGCACTTGGGGATGCGGACTATGGTGTAGGTGTGGAGGCTGGCCTTTTTTATTACCCATCAATAGAGAAATACATGGATTTCCATTATGTGGTAATAATAGACAGTCTTGGAAACATGAATTATTCCTCGAGTGTTGGTTTTACTTATCCAGAAAGGGTGATTTCAAATCTAAAAGGAGGCACAATAAGTGATTCATTCAAGACTACTTATGGATTGGATAACATCGGGCAGGGCGATGGTGCCATAGGTTTCCTTACAAATGGGAAGGTGACAAGGAGTAAAATAATAGAGGATGCAGTACTACTGGCTCTCCTTCAAAAGGGTAGTGAATATTATTACTTATAAAAAATTGATATTGCCCTTAAAAGTTGATCAATTTCAAAATTGTAAATTATACTGGCACCTGCAGCCTTTTTATGGCCACCACCACCAAAAAGTTTTGCCACAGGCAAAATATCAAGTTCTCTTGACCTAAACTCTATTTTCCAAGATGTATAAGAGCCCCTTATCCTTTTATATATTACCACAATAAGATCCCAATCTTTAGGAACTATTTCCTGTATTTTATAAACAGGTATATTTTTATCCGTTTCTACAATATAAACATTTTTATCATTAACCTTAATATTTTTAATATTTTCCCTAATCCTTGATTTCAACCTTTCCATTTCAATTCTGAAGTTCTCTATATTTTTTTTATTTAAATCTATTATAGTTTTTAAATCATTGTCCATCATATCAAAAACTATTTTTTCCAAAATATGATCCCTCTCCCTTTGATATGAATTTCTTATAGATGATATAAGGTCTCTGAAATCCACCTCCAAATCATTTTGTGGTGAATTTTGATCGAGATGATCAGCAAAATCTACAATGGGATCTTCTATTCCATATTTTTTTGAAACTACCCTTGCTGCACTTGGTTCATTTTCAATAGTAATTTCAATATTTTTATATTTATTTTCTGGAATCCATTCATGATGATCTATCCACACAACATAATCATAAATTGAAGCCACCCTCAATGCCCTCTCATTGCCACTAATATCTAGCACATATAACCTTTTGATCTCCCATTCCTCAATTAATGACCTCAAAATTGTATCCTTTATTCTTGATGGGTTTGAAAACATTATTCTTTTACTTCTCTCTACATATTTATTAATTAGGTATGCCGTAATAACACCATCTGAATCTGTATGGGTTATAGTTAAACTCAAATTCTCTAGCCTCAATAAGTTAAAGAAAAACTTGCTTAAAAAAATTATTAAATTTTGTTTGTTTATCTATCTTTTATGTACCTGGATAATGAAGAAGAAAGGATGCTTAATGGTGAAGAGGGAGAAGCTAAGAAAATAGCAATGGAAATAATATTGAGGCTAGGGGATTTTTATGGGGCTGAAAAAACAGTAAAGATAAATAATGCACATATTTCAGGAATCTCTTATAAGAACATTGGTGATGCTGGTATAGATTTTTTGGAAAAATTTGTAAATGAAAAAGTTGCTGTTAAGACTACAATAAATCCTATAGGATTCGATCTTGATTTCCCAGAATTTTTCACAGATGATGATGATTTTTTGAAAAAACAAATGAAGATAGTCGATATTTTTCATAGGATTGGAGTTATTCCTTCTCTTACCTGTACCCCTTATTATATTGTGGATATAAAAAGTGGGGAACACATATCCTGGGCCGAATCATCTGCAATTGTCTATGCCAATTCAATTATAGGGGCTAGGACCAATAGGGAAAGTGGCATTTCAGCACTTGCATCCGCAATAATTGGCAGGTCAGCATATTATGGACTTCATACAGATGAGGGGAGAAAGGCCACACATAAGGTGATCTTAGATTTTAGTCCAGAATTTTTTGATTACGCAGTTCTTGGTCTATTCATCGGCTTAAACATAAGAAATGGTATTCCATATATTGTAGGACTTAAAAATGATCTTGATGCACTGAAATCCCTTGGCGCTGCAATGAATTCTACAGGAAGTATACCAATGTTTCATGCAGAGGGTATAACACCAGAATGGAAGATTGCAGACAATGCAGAAGAGATTATACACGTGGATAAGGATGACCTAAGGGCTACAAAGGAGAAATTTAGTGTTGACATAGAGCCTGAAAGTGTTATGATAGGATGTCCACATCTATCCGAAGGAGAGCTATATGCCATTGAGGCATACTTAAGAAATAGAAAATTGAGGGAGGGAAAGAATCTATTTCTTTTCACTTCAAGACATTTGAAAAATAAGTTGATGAATGTTGTTTCTAAAATAGAAAAAAGTGGTGCAAAGGTATTCTCAGATACCTGTATGGTGGTTTCACCCATTTCCAATAGATATAAAATTTTGGGCCTTTCATCAGGTAAGGCAACTTACTATATAGGCAGAGAAAAAATAAAAGTATTTTTCTCTGATATGGAGACTGTATTGGGGATGGTGACATATGAAAGTTAATGGAAAGATTGTTTACCCAGGTATTGTTGAGGGAGAGGTGATCAAATATAATGGAAATTTCTCTTTTTTGGGCGGTGTTGATCCAAAAAAGGGTATCCTGAAGGATGATGGAAGATACATTGGAGGTAAGATTTTTATCTTTGATTCAAGCTCAGGCAGTACTGTTGGTTCATATATAATTTATGGATTAAGATATTATGGGCATAGCCCTCTAGCAATTGTATGTAATTTGGCGGATGAAACACTTGTTACAGGCTCAGTAATGGCACAAATACCTACACTGAGCAACGTAGATACTGATATTTTTATTGATGGTGATAAAATAAAGATAAATAATGATCTAATAGAGATTAATTTGGAACCTGTGGAGGTAGTTACTTCAATACTTTATCATAATGGGAAAATACTCATTTTAAAAAGAAGTGATAAAGTTTCCACATATAAGGGAAAATGGGCTGGCGTATCAGGCTATAAAGAGGATCTTGATCCAGAGCCTGCAGCTAAGAGAGAGATAATAGAAGAAACAGGAATAGTTGATCCAAGACTAATTAGAACAGGAGGTCATATGTTTTTGAGGGATGGTAAAAGATTGTGGAAGATATACCTATTCCTATGGGAAGTTGATAATGAAAATATCAAGATAGATTGGGAACATACGGAATACAGATGGATTGATGCTGAAAAAATTAAAAATTTTGATACTGTGCCCGGTCTCGATAAGGCTATAAGAAGGCTCTTTAACAAAATTTAAAGCTTCTGAATTGTTATTGAGCCCGTTGGACAGTTATTAACACATTCTGTGCATCCATCTATACAGGCTTCAGGATGAACAACCTTACTAACATTTTCTATGGTAAAAACTACAGGATTCGCGGGACATACCGAAGCACAAATACCGCATGCAATACACGTTGCTTCATCCACTACTGGTTTCTGTGGCATTCAAATCACCTTATACCTATATTGAAAAATTTGATATAAAGGTTTTGTTAATATTCGGACGAAATGCTTTATTTAAGGATAAATAAAAGAGATGCTGAGGAAAAAAGGAAATATCTTCTTGATAGAAAGCTTCTTCATCCCGAGTTTAGCATATTCAGTGATGAAAATTTTGTTTATTTTCCTGTAAAATTTAAGTTTGACAATAGTAATGATTTTGTGGATATTGATGGAAAAATAAGGATAAGGAAGAAAAAACCTTATGATGAAATAATTGAGAATGTCAAAATTGATAATGATTTGAAAAAATTCATACCGAATCATTGGGAGAAATATGGAAATGTTGTTCTAATTCAGCTTCCAGAGGTACTTTATAATTATAGGCTAGAAATTGGTGCCACTTTTGCCAAGGTTCTCAGGGCTAAATCTGTTCTTTTATACAAAGGAATTGAAGGTGAATTCAGGAGGCCAAGGGTAGAATTCATATACGGAGATGATGCATTAACTATTCATATAGAGAATGGAATATATTATAAGTTTGATGCATCAAGGATAATGTTTTCCTCCGGGAATGTTGATGAAAGAATAAGAATGTCAAAATTGGATGCCACTGGTGAAAAGATAGTGGATATGTTTGCTGGGATTGGATATTTTTCTATACCCTTGGCCAAATATTCATACCCAGCTAGGCTCATTGCAATAGAGAAAAATGAAGAATCCTACAATTTTTTAATTGAAAATATTAAATTAAACAATGTTTCCATTGATCCCATGCTCTCAGATAACAGGGATGTAGAATTGAAAGATTATGCTGACAGGGTAATAATGGGCTATGTACATTCAAGGGAATTCATTCCCTATGCAATAAAAATGCTAAAACATAAGGGTATAATTCATTATCATGATACTTGGAGAAAGGAGGAGGTATGGAATAGAGAGGAGGTAATAAAAAACCTATTTGGAGATCTACAATACTATGTTATGAGATTCCATATTGTTAAAAATTATGCTCCAAATATTATGCACGTAAACATAGACCTTAGAATTCGAAAAGTTTAAGCATTCACTGAAGATACAAGTCTCAATGGAAAAACAGCCAGCAAAAAAAAGGAAACTTGATATGTCAAGAAATACAGAATTTAGATATTTATTGAAGGAGGCATTGAACTCACTTCCTGAGAATACAAGGGGTGCAATCTTTGGAGCCATTTATTCAAGGGCAAGCAAGAGGGATATAAGGGAGGCAAGGGACTACATAATTAAAATAAAGAATGAGGGTATAATAAATGAAGAAATGGCAAAAAGATTGATAGACTTAATTTTTGAATACAGTAAATATTATTGAAAAAGGGTAAAAAGGTCATGATTTTTAACATCAAAAAGGCCCATTCTTGCACCTGCATCCAGCCAGGCATGTGAATAGTTTATTGCACCAAAAGCATTGACATAATCACCATTTTCGTAAAAATAATTTGCATCTTTAAAATAATTTTTGGCCATGGAAAGGAAATCCTCTGCAATCCTCCTTAAATGTGAATTTTCAGGAACAGATATTTTTATTTCTCCAAGTGCCTTGGAGGTTATTTCAAAATATTTTTTCAACTTTTCCTCTGTTATTTCTCTCATGCTACCCTCACTCCTTCACCTCCATGGACTGTTTCCCTAGGCCTTATTTCTACAAATAGAGGAAAAGAAATATTTGCGCCAGTTACAAGTGCAACACCTACTGGTAACCTTTGTATCTCCTCCAGGGATGATCTTGTAAGACCCTCAACAGAATCACCAATTGTTTTAAGGTCATTCGGGTTAGTTACCTTAAGTATAATTTGCGTATTGCACTGACTTAGAACATTTTTATCAACCTTAGCTGGCCTTTGACTTATGATACATAAACCAAGGCCAAACTTCCTCCCCTCAGAGGCTATTGTTCTTAGTATCCTGGAAGAAAGTGCCTTACCCTGCTGTGGTATGAAATTATGTGCCTCTTCAATTATTAGCATCATTGGTGGCACTGCATCCCTTTTTCTAAGTTCAAAAAGGGCAAATGAAAGTCTTTGAACAACCATTTCTTGAATGTCGGGGGAAACACCCTTCATATTTATTATGGATACCTTACCCTTTTGAACTATTTCATCTATTTTTGTTCCTATTTCAGAAAAAATCCCCACCTCATCAAGGGTCATAAGTGCATTAATGAGTGCGGATACGGTTGCAGAATCCTCTGACTTATCAAGCTGGGAGATAAGATCCTTTATGCTGTAGTTACCCTTGGTTGATTTTAATATATCTATGGCCTTCCGAAGTGGAACTAAATAAGGTCTATAATCAGTGAGCCCTACTAAATTCAATATTTCTCTTGGTGTAAGCTGTGAAAGTGTGAACTTTATGGGTTTGGCTCCAGGATTTGCCTTAGTGTCTGGAGAAAATTCTACAATTTTATCAGAATATCCTTTTGGTGTTACCGAAAATTTCTCCATTTGTTTACTAAATTGTGCAGGATATTTCAGTGATATATATTCACCATGTGGATCTATTACAACTGTGGTAACACCATTCTTTATAAATTCCTCTATTAAAACTCCAGTTAAATAGCTTTTACCGCCACCTGTCTTGGCCAATATACTAACATGTTTCTGGACAAGATAATTTATGTCCAGATATATTGGAATCTGGTGATTGTATAACATTCCAATATATGCTCCATTATTTTTAGAGGAAATAATTCCAATCACATCCTTTATAAGAGAATCCTTTGCCCTATATACTGGCTCACCCGCCTTGAATGGAGTCTTGGGTACCTGAAGTATTCCCTTTGAATCTCTATAACCAACTATGTTTACTGTACCTACCATCACCTCCTGAATCTGAATATTCTCACCAGCGTTTAGAAGTAATGCCTTTTCTACGGAGAGATCGGTTTTTCTTTCTATTCTTTCAAGTCTTCCCAGTATCCATCCAGAGGTTTGATGAAATACCTGGACAAATTCCCCCTCCTCAACAATGCCCGTAATTGTTACCTGAATTTCCTTTGAACTTACATCTCCAAATACTATGCCTATTTTTTCCATTTCTTCCATATTTTATGTTATGCACTATTCTTATAATATATTTTACCTTTTTTTAAAAAATAATAAATATATAAATAAAAAAGAATATGAGACCAAGGATAAATGTAAGAACATGGATTTTTCCCCTTATTGAGGAGATTAGGTATGTAAATGAAACAATAACCGTGGATATGATGCTCACAACAGCACCTGTATTCAATGACCAAGGTATGAATATAAGTGCTATACCAGGATAAATTGAAGAGCAAAGAATAATTTCACCTATCAAAGAATATATTGCAAGGGAGTATTTGCCTTTATATGCCCATATCATAGAGATCATTGTCTCAGGAAGGGCAGTGGCTATAGGTACTATAACTATTGAAAGTGTAAGTGCGCTTATCCCAAAGGAATTGGAAATATCTATTATAGAGGATACAAGCAATTTTGAACCAAAATATAGCATTGAGAATGAGACTATGAGCTGTATAATCACGGACAGATTTATATTCATGAAATAAGAAAGGTATGGTTTTTCAAACTCTTCTTCAAAACCTTCACCTTCCAATTTTCTAATTAAATAGAAATATATTAAATAAAATAAAATTAATATCAATCCTATTTCAAAATGGAATGAACCAAAATATGCCGGGATCAAAAGGGAAGAAAAAAGAATGGTAATGAAAAGATAGGGTAAAAATAAATTTTTTTCTACATTTATTTTAAAATTAAAATTTTTATGTAAAAACATTGATAATATAATCACAGCAAATATAAAGGAATAGGAAACAGTTGATACAATGAATGGTTCCCCTAACACTGTACCAATTGCTACCTCATCACCACTTTTACCACCCACGAAGGCAATCGCTATTATGAACACTATTAGTTCAGGAAATGAGCTAAAAAATGGTGAAATAATTGTACCTGTAAATGATTTTGTAAACTTTAATCTTGAGGAAATATATTCAATACTGTTTGTAAATAAAATTGATGCTATGAAAACTACAGCAAAGCTAACTAAAAGATCAATAATACTCATTTCATTTCATTATTACCAATCTTTATAAATAAATTTCCTTTTCTATCTTTATGTTACAGGTATATACTGGAAATGGAAAAGGTAAAACCACTGCAGCATTTGGTCTAGCTATGAGGGCAAAGGGAAGAGGAAAAAAGGTGGGCATTGTACAATTTGCAAAGCCAGAAGAATCGGGGGAATTCAAAATAGCAAGGGATATTGGAATAGATATATTCCATTTTGGGTATCCAGGATTTATAATTAAGAGCCCCAGGGAAGGCGATTATACAGAGGCAATGAAGGCCTGGGAAAAGTTTATTGAGATGTCAAAGGATGGTTACGATTTAATAATATTGGATGAGTTAAATATTGTACTTTATTATAACCTTCTTGATTTAAACAATGTAATTGAAACACTGATGAGATTAAAGAATGATTTTGAGATTGTTGTCACTGGTAGATATGCCAAAGATGATCTTATTAAAATTTCAGATCTTGTTACAGAGATGTGTCCATTAAAGCATTATTTTGATATAGGGGTAGGGGCAAGGGAAGGTATAGAATTTTAAATATTTCCCATCACCCTTTCCCTAATCATATCTGAAATATCAATAATTTCATCAACGAAATCCTTTACAGTTTCCATATTTGCCGAAGAATTTAGGAAAATTGAAATTTTTAAGCTTAAGCCTAGTTCTTTTTTCAACTTATTTAATGTTAGTGCCACCATTAAATTATAACCATCATCAGAGGAAGAGATGTATACTTTTTTAGCCCTTTTAATTCCGGCCTTTTTTAGAGCCTCTGGATTGTCCGCCCTCTCCCTCAAAACTATGTAACCATCATTTCTCAGGAATGTTGCGTTGTCCTGATCCCTTACAATCAAAATAAATGGTATCTCCTTCTTCTTCATTTCCCTAATAAGAGAAGATATCATGGGATTATATCCGCAAAAAATTATATGATCCTTCATTCCGGAAAATTCAGCAGTCTCCATAATATTCACCACATTTTCTACCCTTTTTTGTATAACTGGACCAAAAAATGTTGCAACGGCACCAAAAAATGATGCTACACCAAGAATTACCAAAGATGATGTGAACAATCTACTCAGATCTGTTACTGGAAGTATATCACCGAAGCCCAGGGTGGTCATTACTTCAACAGTATAATAAATTGCATCATTTACATTCTTTATAGGAGGATTGAATTGTGTTCCGAGAATGAGTGTTCCTATAATCCCATACAGCATTGTAAAAACTATTACACCAAGTGAGGCAAGGCTTTCCCTGGGTATTTTAGTTATTGGAGGAAAAACGTATTTTTTCCTGTATTTTAAAAGTATAACTAAGGCTAGTGCACTAATTACTATACCTATTATATCCATTGGCAGGAATTTACTTATTTTTAAAGAATAAGTAAAGAAATAAAGAAATATAAATGTAATTGCCATATACCAGCTTGTCCATGTCTTTTTCTTTAGGCCCCTAAATAAAAATAGAAGAAAGATTCCATAAACTATTATGAAAAATGATACAACATTGCCATAGCCTGATATATTCTTAAGTACAGGGGAAGTATATCCATAATGAAAATTTATAAATATCAATCCTGCCGTAATCTGATACAGGCCAATAGATACAATCAGATAGGGTAACAACTTTGTCCAGTTTACCATTTTCATCATAATAATATTTTTTTGGTTAAAATACTTTGCAGGTGTTTAGAAACACTTATATAGAAGAGATAAAATACCTGTTGAAGGTGCCAAATGACAAAAAAGAATATTACTAAAAAGGAACTTGAGTCTATGTTGGAAGAAGAGAAAAGGAAGGTAGAGGATCTCGAAAAAAAATTAAAGGAAGAGAATGAGAAGAATAAATCATACTGGGATAGAATACTTAGAATGCAGGCAGATTTCGAGAACTATCAAAAAAATATGGAAAAAAATATGAAGGAATATGAGAAGCTATTGAATGAAAGGATTATAAAGGACCTGCTCGAGGATTTAGAAAACATTGAAAGGGCAATGAATGATGCGATAAAAAAGGACAAGGCCCTTTATGAATCACTTAAAATAATACATGATCATTTCCTTTCAACAATGCAAAAGTATGGTCTTGAGATAATAGACTCTGTGGGTAAAAAATTTGATCCATATCTTCATGAGGCTATAGTGGTGGAGGATGGGGATAAGGAAAATATAGTGGTGGAGGAATTTGCAAGGGGATATATGCTTAATGGTAAGGTAATAAGACCTTCAAGGGTAAAGGTGGTAAGAAAGAGGTGATAAAATATGGAAAAAATAATTGGTATCGATCTTGGGACAAGCAATTCGGCTGCAGCAGTAGTAATATCGGGTAAACCTGTTGTAATCCCCAGTGCAGAGGGAACTACATTGGGAGGAAAGGCATTTCCCAGCTATGTTGCATTTACAAAGGATGGGCAATTACTGGTGGGAGAACCTGCAAGAAGACAGGCATTGTTGAATCCAGAGGGCACTGTTTACGCTGCTAAGAGAAAGATGGGTACTGATTACAAATATAAAATATTTGGAAAAGAATACACGCCTCAACAGATTTCTGCATTCATACTTCAAAAGATAAAGAGAGATGCAGAGGCATTTCTCGGTGAAAAGATTACTAAGGCTGTTATTACTGTTCCTGCATATTTTAATGATAATCAGAGACAGGCTACAAAAGATGCAGGAACAATTGCTGGTTTAGAGGTGGTAAGGATAATTAATGAGCCTACAGCTGCTTCTCTTGCATATGGTATTGATAAATCGGAGAAGGAGCAGAAGATTTTAGTTTACGATTTTGGCGGAGGTACTCTTGATGTTACTGTAATGGAATTTGGAAACGGCGTTTTCCAGGTACTTTCCACATCGGGCGATACTCAACTTGGCGGAACTGATATGGACAACGCCCTAATAAATTACATAGCTGATGAATTCAAGAAACAGGAGGGTATAGATCTAAGGAATGATAAGAATGCATACATTAGACTCAGGGATGCTGCAGAAAAGGCAAAAATTGAGCTATCCACTTCACTTCAGACAGAGATAAATTTACCATATATTACCTCAACACCTGAAGGTCCAAAACACCTCGTAATGACTATCACTAGAGCAAAGCTGGAAGAGCTCGTTTCTCCTCTTGTTGAGAGGACAGGGGAATCTATAAAAAAGGCTCTTGAGGCAGCAAAATTATCAAAGGAAGATATTGATAAAATAATACTTGTAGGTGGTCCAACTAGAATGCCAATAGTTCAGAGATATGTTGAGAATTACTTTGGAAAAAAGATTGAAAGGGGCGTTGATCCCATGGAATGTGTTGCCATAGGGGCAGCAATAGAGGGTGCTGTACTTGCAGGGGAAATAAAGGATATTGTGCTTCTAGATGTTACACCACTCACACTGAGTGTAGAAACACTGGGAGGCATTGCAACACCAATCATTCCTGCCAATACTACAATTCCAACAAGAAAATCGCAGATTTTCACCACTGCTGCGGATTTTCAGACAGTAGTTACAATCCATGTTGTTCAGGGTGAAAGACCCCTTGCAAAGGATAATGTCTCTCTTGGAATGTTCAACCTCGAAGGAATTCCCCCAGCCCCGAGGGGTGTGCCCCAAATAGAAGTAACATTTGACATTGATGCAAACGGCATTCTTAATGTAACTGCAAAAGACCTTGCAACAGGTAAACAGAATAGCATAACTATAACATCATCTACAAAGCTTTCAAAGGAGCAGATAGAAAAGATGAAAAAGGAGGCAGAACAGTTTGCAGAGCAGGACAGAAAGAAAAAGGAGGAGATAGAAACTCTCAATAACGCGGAAAGCCTTGTTTATAGCTCTGAAAAATTCATTAATGAGTACAGGGAAAAACTGCCAAAGGAGGAGGTGGAAAAGGCTCAGGGTGTTATAGGGGAATTAAGGCAATTGATCTCCTCAAAGGAGATTGATAAAATAAAGGAAAAGATGAAGGAACTTGAAAACATAATACAGAGCCTTGGGGCCTCAATGTATAAAAATGTAGGTCAAAAGGAGCAGGGTAAAGACTTTGTTGATACGGACTACAAGGAAAAAAAGGAATGAGCGGTGAATAAAGGGAATGGATAAGGATTATTATAGCATTCTTGGCGTAAGCAGAAACGCAACTAAGGAGGAAATTAAGAGGGCATACAGAGAACTTGCCAAAAAGTATCACCCAGATCTACATCCTGAAAACAGGAAAGAATATGAAGAGAAATTCAAGGAAATAAGTGAGGCCTATGAAGTCTTAATGGATGATGAAAAAAGGAGGATTTATGATCAATATGGTGCTGAAGGTGTAAAATTTGGGCCCCAAGGGTTTGATTGGAGCAATTTTACGCACTTCGATGATCTACAGGATCTTTTTAACCAATTTTTCAAGGATATGGGTTTTGGATCATTCTTCAGGGAAGAAAGGGACAGGAACATATACATTACAATGGATCTTGATTTGAAGGATGCATACTTTGGTGGTGAAAAAAATGTTGTTTATGAAAGGGAAACAACATGCCCTGAATGCAAGGGGACGGGTGCGAAGGATGGTAAAACTAAGAAATGTCCAACCTGTAATGGAACGGGCCAGGTAAGGAATGTAAGGAATATGGGGTTTATGCAGTATGTCACTGTTCAGCCATGTCCCACCTGTAATGGAAAGGGCTATATAATTGAAGAAAAGTGCCCAAGGTGCAAGGGAAAGGGAAGGATTATAATAAAGGAAAACATAGAAGTAAAAGTTCCTAAGGGAGTTGAAAATGGTACTAGATTAAGGGTGAGGGGGAAAGGTACAGGAAACGATGGTGATCTTATTATTTTAGTAAGAATAAGGGAGGATAGCAGATTTAGAAGGGAGGGGGACGACCTTTATACTGAAGTAAGCATACCCTTTACAAAGGCAGCTCTAGGTACTGAAATACCCCTAGAGCATATATCAGGGGAGAGACTGAACGTAAAGATTTCACCTGGAACACAACCAGGTGAAATGATAAAGATAAGGGGAAAGGGTATGCCCAGGTTAAATTCCCACGGATATGGGGATTTATTTGTAAGGATTAATGTGACAATACCAAAAAACCTCACACAGAGACAAAGAGAACTCTTAATGCAGCTTGACAATGAGCCAGAAAGGAAGGGGTTTTTTCACAATAGGTTTATGTAGATCCTTTTGTTCATTTTTCCCTTATTCTCATATTTTGATATTTTAATTGTACCCACCTCTGCGGTGTTTTTAACGTGAGTTCCTCCATCAGCCTGAAGGTCAAAGCCTTTTATTTCAACTATTCTTAACTTTTCATCACCTGGCAAAAGATCCTCCCTTATTCTTACCATATCTTCCTTAAAATCCTTTCTATCTATGTAATACCATACTACATCAAGTCCTTTTTTTACTATATCATTTGCCTTTGCCTCTATCTCAGGAAGCTTATCTTTACTGAGCTCATAATTTATATCCATTCTTGCTTTGTCTGTATATATCTGTGATCCAGTGATCCTTGCGCCATAATCCTTGAATAGTATTCCACTTAAAATATGGATTGCTGTATGATGTCTCATGTGAAGGTATCTTTTTTCCCAGTCAATTACTCCCCTTACATTTTTTTCGCCCAAAAATTCAGAATCAAGTTCATGATAAACAATATCTCCCTCTTTAAATACCTTAATTACATTGTATTCCCTATTTCCTAATATCTTACCTGTATCACAAGGCTGACCTCCGCCCTCCGGATAAAAGGCTGTCCTTTCCAGAACAAGAATTTTTCCATTATATTCCATTACATTAGATTCAAATTCTATCAAATATGGATCATCCAGATATAATTTTAATGTTCCCATATTTATCCAATATGTAAAAATAAGTTTAAATAAAAATTTTGCTGTACTTTAAATATGAACACAGAGGAAGTTGTCGAAAAGGTAATTGATGGAGTTGTTAACATAAATGTACAAAAAATAGTCATTGACAGATATATGAGAATGGAGGAGCTTCAGGGTTCAGGATCAGGATTTGTAATCTGCAAGGATACCATAGCCACGAATTATCATGTTGTACAGGATAGCGAAGTTGTTTATATTAGCACGACAAAGGGAAAGAATTTTCAGGGTAAAATTTATGACTATGATAAAACACTTGATCTTTCATTTATTAAGGTTGAAGGACTTGATATAGATCCATTACCACTTGGGGATTCTGATAAGCTAAAGGTAGGAGAAATGGTACTTGCAATTGGTAATCCCCTTGGTGTTCTTGGAACACCTACAGTCACATTCGGAATTGTTAGTGCCTTAAGAAGAATGATATATGCAGGTGAAACAATTTATGAGGATCTAATTCAGACAGATGCAGCTATAAACCCGGGTAACAGTGGGGGACCTCTGGTAAATATGAGAGGTGAGATTGTTGGAATTACTTCAGCCATAATTGCAAATGTTCAGGGTATTGGATTTGCAATACCCATAAATACTTTAAAAATACTACTCAATTCTCTTCAAAAATATGGAAAGATAGTAAGACCTACACTTGGAATAAATGGAGTCACAATTAATGATAATCTGGCAAGTTATTATAATCTCCCTGTAAATTATGGAGTATTGATTGTCAATATTTTACCAGGAAGTGCCGCTGAAAGAGCTGGATTAAAAATGGGAGACATAATCATTAAACTTGATGGAAAGGAAATTATTGGCATTGAAGACCTTAGGTATAAGCTTGAAACATCAATGGATAAAGGTAGTTCAGAAATTAGCTTAATCAGAAAAAATATGGAATTAAAAATAAAGATTATACCTGACTTAAGGGAAAAATAGAGATATCATTTTTTAATTTTTAATCTTACTTTTTTTAGGTATCTTTCGTTAAAAAATCTGAATATTGGGCATTTTATATGTATTCGTGTAAATAATTTTTCTTTAGGCATACTATTGATATATTTAATTTGTATTTAAAAATTTTTATTTAATATAAAGCATCAATGATAAAAATTAATACAAAAAATTAAATATCACTAGTTAATAAGGCTTATTGCGGTGATAAAGTATGGAGGAGCTGCTCTGTACAATTGAGTTTTTTATGGATGGAAAAAAGTATGTGGCAAAGATCAATAGTGACATTGGTGGTTTAAGGGAATACAGGGGGGATACCTTCGATGACCTTCTTTCCCAGGTAATGCTTGAGTTGGAGGAGGAGTTTGAAGGAATGTCTGAATTATGAAAAGAAAATACACACCAATATTTGACTCGATTTCATTCTTTACAATTTATTTTTTGTCATTGTACCTAGGCTTTTTTTCAATAAACATCTATTTAATTGGTATATTAGCCCTTATTTTCTTTTTGGGAATAATGCTTTCATATATTAATGGGACTGAGAAGGAAGAATCATTAATGGATGTAATGAACAGGATGTTTCTTGCAATATATGTTATTTTAATAACAGTATTAATTATGTTTACATTTTCATTACTTTCACTTTCAACCTTTACAGATATTGTGCTTGGTGCCGTCTATGCTGTTTTTTTAATAATAATCTTTATACTTTCCTTAAAAGATTTCTTTAAAATAATTTCAGGAAATTGAACTTGAAATAGATTCAAGTCTCCCTATTATTGTAAATATTGAGCTCCTAGCATGTATAGGAAGGCTAGGATCATTTACAAGATCTTCAAGCGCAAATATTGCACTCGCAATTTTTAGATCTAGGCTTTCCTTCTTGTTTAAAAGTTTCTCTTTTGTTTCAGTTATCACCTTTCTAAGATTTCTTGGTATTGATTGATCCCCTATTAAATCATCGAGCATATCCAATACTGCCTTTAATTCTTCATCAGTCTTTGACATATTACATCACCTCATTTCTCGCTTAACATTACACCCCTTTCTTTGTAGGGGGCCACTACTATCATTGTTGAAGTATCCTGAATTCCCTCCAATTTCCCCACCTTTTCAAGTATGAATTCCTTAAGATCCTTATAGTTTAGAAACTTTACCTTTAAAATCAAGTCTAGATCACCTGTAACAAGAAAAAGATCTTCAACATTGGGGCTCTCTCTAAGGAGCCTTGCAATATTTTCTATATGTGCAGTATCAACCTTCAGGCCTATGACTGCAGTGATGAATCCCCCGAAAACTTGCCCCATTACCTGTTCTTCATCTTCACTGCCCATCATTTAAAATCACTCCTGGATTGTTAAGATAAATGACTATTTAAATTTTTCAAAATGAAAATAATGATAAATTTTTATTATTATAATGTATCATATATGAAAATTACTTGTTTAATTTTCTCGAAGGAAGGCTTGAAAAATATAAAAATAAGCTTTAAACCAATTATTAATAAAGGAGTTTTTAAATGAGTATTTGAACATTAAAATTTGTTAAAAAAGATTACTATTTTTGCTAAAAAAATTTTTAAAAATATAAATTCGTATTTTAAAATTTGATGATGGATAATTGAAAAATTTCTAATGTATTACTTTTAAGATAAGTTTAAAATAGTATATATTAAATTCAGTTTCAATGAGGGCTTTTATAATAGGAAGGTTTCAGCCCTTCCATCTGGGCCACATGGAACTGGTGGAAAAACTTACAAAGGAATATGATTCAGTTATAATAGGTATTGGAAGTGCACAGGAATCACATACAAAGGAAAATCCATTTACAGCTGGTGAAAGGCATCTAATGATTTCAAATTCTCTTGAAAGTAAAAAGATATACAATTTTTATCTTGTACCAATAGAGGATATATACAGGAATGCACTCTGGGTAGCACACATAGAGGCAATAGCACCACCATTTAACCAAGTATATGCAGCTAATCCATTAACTAGAAGACTTTTTCAGGAAAGGGGCTATCATGTTATAACACCACCTATGTATAAACGTGAGGTTTATTCTGGGAAAGAAGTAAGGAGGAGAATGCTCATGGACGAAAATTGGGAGGAGCTTGTTCCACCAGAAGTTGCAGAGATAATAAAAGAAATAGATGGTGTAAACAGGATTAAAGAGATTTCAAAAACTGATGAGGTTCAATAAACAATTATTTTATTAATATAAATGTAACAGAGAATATAAGAACAGAAATTAAGAAACTTAATATTGCAATGATTATTGATACCTTAAGCCTCTTCACCATTCTGTTTACTATTTCTGACATCCTTTCAACATATCCTTTTCCACCCACCTTTACCATCACCTTTGTTGTATGAGTACCAGATTCTACCTCTTCAAGATCATTTATAGCATCAATAACGGATTTCCTAATTTCCTTCAATAATATGGACTCATCATCCTTATTTCCAATGGGATTTAGATCCTTTGGATCCATATTCACAATGTGGTTGTCCGTGGAATATACCTCAGCATCATCTACAAGATCACTAATATTTTCTAATATTTTTTCCCTCAGTCCCTTTTTAATATTATTTCCATCTATTAGAATGTAGGCATAGGATCCCTCTGTCCTTATCACCAGTGTCTCTATGCCCATAGGACCTACACTCCCTGACTTATAGTCTATTTTGGAAATACCTGCATAAATTTTTCCTCTATATCCTTTGGAAATACATTCTTTTATTCCTTTAATAGTGTCATTATCTATTTCCTTAAGTATTCTGTAGTTTGGATCAAAGCTATTGTGTGAGTCTATTACAACAACATTCCTTATGTTTGATGATTTCATTTTTCTCATAATCTTCATACCTGTGTCTATTGAAACATCATCAAAACCCTCTGAAACAGGAATTAAAGAAAGTACTAATGTATCTCCAAGAATCTGGCATCTTGCATTTATTTTTCCTGAGTATCTTAAGACTGGTCCCCCCTCTTTATAAAATTTCATTACCCTAATGGATTTCTTGATTGCCTCCGAAATCTTTACAAAATCTTCCCCTCCTGAGCAATTCTCATCGTGTGTACAGGATGTATGGAATACCATTACATTTTTTGTTAATCCTTCAAGATCATTTGCGATTCTTAATGGTAGATTGCTACAACCTATTTCACCAAAAGGTCCGGGATGTACATAGGGAAAAATAAGAAGTGCCTTCAAATCATTGTTTTTTTTCCTAAGGGCTATTACCTGCAGAGGAAGCTCCTTGACAGAATACATCACATTAAGGAAGTTATTAAGTGAAAGCATTTCCTCTGGTTTCTGTGTTGATAAATAGTTTATAAAATATCCCACATACTTTACAGGATCAAGGTCATATTCCCTCTTAAATTCCCTTGAAAGATAAAAAATAAAGAACCTTGAAGAAAAATAAAACATTATTAGGGAGATGTAAAAAGGTATGAGATAAATTAAAGAATTATTTGAAAATATGAATGTTACTGTTATAGCTATACCATAGTTCATTGAAAGAATTGCTAAAGTTTTTTCTCCCACATTCAGGAATGGTTTTAAGAAAAGATACCTAAGGAAGGAAGAAAGTGAAATTGAAAGAAGCAAAGCCACAACTATTTTCTGTGAAAATACCAATGAAAATAATAAATAGACAATGAAAACAAAAATAAAAACTATCTCTTCTAAAAGAAACAACCTCTCCGGAGGGAAATATTGATTTGTAATCTTAAAGCTAATGGAATCAATTGCTATCAATAATAGATAGGGAATTATAAATAGAAGGAAATATGTTTGAAGTGCTATCCTTACAATAATTTCATATATGGCAAGTATAAGAAGCACAGTACCTAGACTAACATAAACATTAGGTGATCTAAACAGACTGTTTCTCAGATCTAGGAAGTATTTTTCCCTGTCCATTTCTTATAATCATCCCTTTTACTGTAAAATATTTTTCCCCCAAATTCTATAGTTGTAATTCTGTGATATGGAATCATAGATCCATCCTTCAATATAATAAAGGAGGTCCCTGCTTTTAATATTTGTCTGGGATCCAATCTTTTTATCCTTATTCCTTCATACCTATCAATGTACTCAATATTTGCCTCTATATTTTTCCAGACTATTTTATTAATTAAATCCTGTAGTGGATTCTTTTTCACATTATTTCACCAAGTAAGAAATAAGATGAACTATAATACCTACAACAAGCCAAGATATAGTGACCGAGAGAGGTGTATATATACCAAAGAAGTAACTATGGGAGCCCAGTATCAAAACGAGCATGAGTGAGCCGAATGACTTAGATCCAAAGATAAAATAAAGTGACTTTATTTTAATCTTTACAATTATATAACCAAGAAGGACGTAAAGTAAAAGGAAAAGAAAGACTAGGGGAGGGAGGTCTATAGATGCAAGTGTTACAAGAAAACTCATCAGGTTAAACAGGATACTTGTGGAAGAGGGTGTCCTTCTTTCATAAAATATACCATATAATACCACAACAAGGGAAGATGCAACTGCCGCCTGAAATGGATTTAGAAAATACATAAAAATTAAAATTTAGATAAAAATTTTGTTAACACTTCCTCAAGATCTGGTTTCCCTATTTCATCAAGTTCATATCTTACCCTGACAATTGGCTTGTTAATTTTCATTATCCTTGTGAGGTCTATTGGTGTTGCAGAAACAACGAGATCACACGGTGTATTGTTTATTGTTTCCTGGAGATCCTTCACCTGTTTCTCTCCATATCCCATTGCTGGAAGATAATTCCTTATCTGCCTGTATTTATTAAATGTTTCCAGTATTGTTCCTACTGCATAGGGTTTTGCATCAACAAGCTCTGAGGCTCCATACTTCTTTGATGCAAGAACTGCTGCCCCATAACTCATCTCCCCATGGGTAAGTGTTGGTCCATCCTCAATGGCAAGTACCTTCTTGCCCCTGATAATCTCTGGATTATCGATAAAGAACGGAGAAGCAGCATCAATAACTATTGCCCTTGGATTTACCTGGGCAATATGCTCCCTTATAAGATCAATACCCTCCTTAGGTGCAGTTTCTTCTTTGTTAATAATAATAACATCTGCCATTCTGAAATTTGCCTCACCTGGATGGTAGGTCATTTCGTGACCTGCCCTGTGAGGATCTGCTACAACTATATGTAAATCTGGTTTATAGAATGGGATGTCATTGTTGCCCCCATCCCAAAGTATAATATCTGCCTCCTTCTCTGCCTCCCTCAAGATTTCTTCATAATCTACCCCTGCATAAACAACAGTGCCATTCCTAATGTGTGGCTCATATTCCTCTCTTTCCTCTATTGTGCAATCATACTTATCAAGATCATCCATTGTTGCAAACCTCTGAACCTTTTGTTTGACAAGGTCCCCATATGGCATTGGATGCCGCACTACCACTACCTTCTTTCCTTTCTTTTTCAATATCTCCGATACCTTTCTAGTTGTCTGGCTCTTTCCAGATCCTGTTCTTACTGCACAAATGGATATTACAGGCTTTTTACTCTTTAGCATGGTTGAGCCTGCACCCATTAGCCTGAAATCTGCCCCAGCAGAAATTGCAATACTTGCCTTGTGCATAACATATTCATGGCTAACATCACTGTATGCAAAAACAACCTCATCCACATTGAACTTCTTAATTAACTCGGGAAGTTCTTCTTCAGGATAAATTGGAATACCTTCAGGATAAAGTGATCCAGCTAGTTCCTTGGGGTATTTTCGATTCTCTATGTTAGGTATCTGGGTGGCAGTAAATGCAACAACCTTATAATCTCTGTTATCCCTGAAAAAAACGTTGAAGTTATGAAAGTCTCTTCCAGCCGCTCCCATTATAATTACCTTCCTCATGTTTTCACCTTTAGGGTAAAAGTATTATGTATATATTAATAATACGAAAATTGGTCTCTTTAACATAACATTTATATAAATATAAAACCTTTACATATTTAGGGATCACATATGGTAGCTAAGACATCTGAAGGAAAGGGCAATGAGGATTGGTTCAAGAAGCTTGAAAATGAGCTCAATAAAAAGACGGAAGAGATTTTAAAGTCAATAAATGTTGAGTCTGGAAAAAAGAAGGAGATAAATGAAAATTTGGTGCAGGATCTTTGGAGGATCTACCTAAAGTTTGGTGATATAAACATTCATTTTAATATGGAACCACCCTACACTCAGTGGGCTACATTTACAGATTTTCCTACAGTGTGGAAGCTTAAGGATGATTTTAACTTCGGTGCTTTAGATAGTTTGGCACTTATTGATACAACAAGGGAGCAGGGAAGAACTGGGGATTCATTAAAGATCAATTATTATAATCCTGGTGATGGTGAAAGGATAAGGATGCTCTTCGAATTTTGTGAGGGTGAGAAATATTACAAGTATTCTGGCTGGAAGAGGGTATATACACAGTACATTCTATATGATAAGCCAGTACAATCCGCCTCACTTGACGAGATACATGATATACTATTTAACCTAATTACAAAGTGGTATGAATCACATCTTAGAAAGGACAGGAATGTAATAATAGATTATGTTACAAAAAATTTTCCGAAGGGCGAATCATTTTCGGAGTAACTAAAAGCTAGGTAAAACCTCTATACCATTTTCTTTTATATAAAAGGGATGTACATCTCTGGAATGCGATGTCATCCTCATTTTCAATATTTGAAGGACTAGCCTTAGCTTGTACTCCTCCTTCATTAAATCAAGGGATATTACTCCATCAACCACATACTCCAGTAGACCATCCCTTGAAATAAGATGATTTGCTGGATTTACCTCACCCGTGAATATTGAGGTTACGCCTGCCATTTTCACAGCCCTTGAAAGAGAGAAAAGTATTCCCCTCTTCTCATGCTCTTCCCTGAACATCATAGTTAAGAGTGTTGCAGAATCAAAAACCAGTCTTTGTGCACCCGTAGCCATTATCTCCTGTGAAATATCCCCCTCTATCCTTGTCATTGTTGCCTTTGCATCCTGTGGATCAAGCCTTATTATTGTCAGCATTCCATTCTTAACATATTCTCCAAATCTCCATCCAAAGGCCTCTGATGTCCTAATTATGGATTCTTTTTCTTCTTCAAGGCTTATAAATATGCATCTTTCACCATTTTGAAGACCATAGTTTAAAAATTGCATCCCAAACGTGGTCTTTCCAGTTCCGAAGGGACCAATTACCGCCACCGTATGCCCCTTTGGAATTCCTCCTCCAATAAGTTCGTCAAGACCATATATACCAGTCTTTACCCTTTCCATTTTTATCACCTTATCCTTTCAGTATATGTAACTATAAATCCATCATTGTAGTCCACCTTTGTCTGAAACCTGAGTACCCTTTCCTCTTCTATATGTGCAAGCACCCCAATAAATTTTGGCACATAAAGATATCTGAACCTGATTGTGTACTTCTCGCTTGAATACCATCTGAAAACAAGTATGCCATCAACTATATCTGAGATAAGCTGCTCAAGCCTTTTTTCTGCAATTCCTTCAGTTAGTATTAGATATATTATGCTTGACCATTTCTTTGCAGCCTTCTCAAGGCCCTTTATTACATCTATAAGAATATTTTGGTTGATCTGTGGCGATGTAATTAGATCAGTAAGTGAGTCAATAATAACAACACTATCATTCCCGTTTTCATTCAAAAATTTCACCATCTCTTCAAGTATGTCCTTACCCTCAATCTGTCCAAATAGTGATCCTGTAGAAACCCAGCTCTTCGGTACAGAGCTATTCCTGAAATATAAACCTGAGAGATCACGCATTTTAAAGTTTTCAAAAAATGAGTTGTAGAGGTCAATATTTACTGTTAGAGAGACTAGCCTTTTTACCTCCCATTCATTCTTTGTAATACTTACATATGTAGTACTAGATGGTATGTAGGTATCATCATTATATCCACCTATTATTGTTGATCTCCTTTCAGGGTTTTTTCTTGCTATTGATAGCTTGCTCGCTGATGTGATTGCAAACTCTAAACCCCCTGCCCCTGGTTCACCCATTAACATGATAAGTGATCCTTCTGGAACACCACCCTTTATAATACTATCAAAGGCCGCTACCGCTGTTGGTATTTTCCTTACCATATATCTCACCTATCAGCTCCCTTGCTGCTAACCTAACTGCTTCCGTGGATCCCATCCTTGGTCTCCATCCAAGAGATTTTATCTTATCTATTGAGAGATGCATATTCTTTACATCACCCTTCCAACCCCTTCCACCCTCGCCACCTGTGGTAAAAAGTCTTACGTTTTCTAAATTCATTTCCTCTACAACTATCCTTGCTATTTCAAGAACATTGGTGGTATCCTCTGTTCCAAGATTATATTCATCGTAAATCTTTACAGAATTTTCAAAAGCGAAAATTAATCCATCAATACAGTCACTCACATGGAGATAAGATTTTGTTTGGGTACCGTCTCCAAGTATCTCCAGTTTACTTTTATCCTTCATTAACTTTCTAATGAAGTCGTATATCACCCCATGGGTACCTCTAGCGCCAACAACATTTGCAAACCTGAGTGAAATTCCCTTTATACCGTACATATGCGAAAAAGCCGATATATATGATTCAGCGGCAAGTTTTGATGCACCATAGAAGGATATGGGTTCTAAAGGTCCATAATCCTCTTTTGTCGGTATAGGGGCCTCACCGTAAATAGTTGATGAGGATGAAAATATTATGCCCTTTACATCTCTTAACCTCATGGATTCAAGGACATTGTATGTACCAATAAAATTTACCTCCATATCAATAAAATTATCCACCTCACCCCTTCTCACATCGGGGTTAGCAGCCAGGTGTAATACAATATCCTTATCCTCCATTACCTTGAGTATTTCCTCTTTATTCCTTACGTCCCCCTTTACAAACTTTATATTGAAATTTTTTATATGTTCAATCTTTCCGGATGAGAGATTATCAAATACCGTAACCTGATTTTCCCTGTAAAGTCTTTCTACAGCGTGCGAACCTATAAAGCCTGCTCCTCCTGTTATTAATATTTTCAGATTTTTCAATGTTTCACCACCATCATATAATGCCCTATGGAATATGGATCGAGTTTTATTGTTTCAATAACACCATCTATCTTTTTTCTTTCCCTCCTCATAACATCTTCAGGTTGTGAAAATGCATCTATAGCTCTTGTCTTTAATGCAAGAAAAGATATTTTTGGCTTAAAAAATCTCACATTTTTTAAAAAAATATCAACCTGATTTTTTTGAGCAATATCCTGATATAATATATCTATTTCTTCTAAAAGGTAGGCATAATTTTCAGGATATGAGGCATCATCAAATATTGGAAATATGTTTTTTCTAATCTTTGAAATCTCAAGAAGTGAAGAAAAGGGCCTGTATGATATTTCTATGGCAAATATTTTTCCTGATGTACATATATCTGAAAGGAAAGAAACGGTATTTCCAAAGGAAGCCCCCAGATAAAGGATCCTTGAATTTTCTTCAAATGGGAAATTTTTCAGCCCCTTTTTAATTGATGCGGATAGTTTGCTTCTATATGGATCCCAATGTCTGTATTCAATACCGCCAATTCTTAATATCTTTTCACCAAAATGAGATACATTAACAAGATTTTTTGTATAAAGGCTTCCCCTATGTTCGAAGACATTAAAATAATCTGTAGGCTTCATTTATATCTATTATTACATTTTCCTTATTAAATACTTTTCACGTTCCATATCTCCTTGACCTTCTTTGATATGAAAGTATTGCCCTAAGGAAGTCAATCTTTGAAAATGATGGCCAATAAACATCTGCAAAATAAAGCTCCGAATATGCCATCTGCCATAGTAAAAAGTTTGATATTCTTTCCTCTCCAGATGTCCTTAAAATTAGATCCGGATCCGGTATATCACCGGTATAAAGATGTTTCCTTACCACCTCTTCATCAATCTTCTCTGGCGTAATCCTGCCCTCAAGGACTTCCCTTGATATGTCCCTTATGGCCTTAAGTATCTCCTCCCTTCCACCGTATCCTATGGCTAGGTTAAGGATGTATCTATTATAGTTCTTTGTCGCTTCCTCAATCTCCTCTACCTTCTTCTTCAAATTTTCAGGGAGTAGATCCCTTCTTCCTATTATTCTTACCTTTACCATTTCCCTGTGTATTCTTCCCTCCCTCATCTCCCTATCAATTGATTCTTCAAAAAGCTTCATTAAGGCCTCGACTTCCCTTGATGACCTTTTAAAATTCTCAGTTGAAAATGCATATACAGTAACCACTTTTATCTTTAATTCAATGCACCAATTAAGAAATTCATAAAGCTTCTCCTTTCCCATATAATGGCCCTGTATTGGATCGAGTCCGAGATCCATCGCATATCTCCTATTACCATCCATTATTACTGCCACATGCTCTGGCATCTTTCCATTTTTAACTATGTCTAAAAGCTTTTTCTCATATATCTTTGTAAGTGTATCTGCTATTCGTCCCTCTATATCCATTATTTTACCCTTAGTCTCTGCTATAATAAATTTTTTACGTAAAAGCCTGGTAAAAATCCTTATATTTGTGTTTTAAATAATATTCTTGTAATGCTAGCATTTAAATCTGTTACACAGCCATATTCACCTTCCCCTCTTATCAAGGATCTTATGAAAAGGTATATTGATGCCATCAATTTATGCATTGATATTGCAATTGAAAAGAATATAACCTCAAGAAATTCTTTATCAAATGAAGCATATAAAATAATCTCA
>Ga0207433_10002030_pt1 | contig 42181 bp, 37 predicted proteins | sample YelNatPaOPGAMG01_FD_187559 | JGI IMG/M metagenome (GOLD analysis project Ga0207433, IMG submission 187559) | Hot spring thermophilic microbial communities from Obsidian Pool, Yellowstone National Park, USA - OP-RAMG-01 (SPAdes) (version 3) | ecosystem: Environmental > Aquatic > Thermal springs...
GGTTGAAACGAGATAATAGCACTCCACGATTGAAAATGATTGCTAAAATAATTAATAGATTGCCATCATATCCGATTGGTTATGATGAGGTCCTTAAAGAAATTCCAGAAAGGTTTTTATCCTTGAGACGCAGACTTGATAAACTTTATATCCAATTTTTGATAATTCCTACACCAATTTTTTATAGAAAGATACACAGGTTGAGATTGACAATGGAAAAGAATGGATTGTATTATTCTTCAATCGTTGCTGGGCTCTTAGAAATCCTTGCGTTGCAATGGATGTATACTCCAGAAGAAGAGATTGAATTGAATGCATTGCTCAGAAAGAGGATGGGGAATCTCCGTGACCCGACAGTGAATTATCAATTGACATTTCTTGAGGTCACTGCCCGAATTGAACTCCTCCAGATAGAAGAGGCAAGAATCCTTGCATACAAAGCAAGCCGTTTATTAAAGAAATTGCCCTATTCTACATTCTATGAATCATTTGGTGATATGATGACATTTCTGGGTGATTACAATAAGGCATTAAAATACCATAAAATGGCACTTGAAACTGTTAAAGACCCTGATGCAGAAAACAGACTCAAATTCAAGATTGGACTGGATTTAACAATCTCAGGAAAGCATCAGGAGGGATTAAGATATCTAAGAAGCACTACCATTGATTACAGGGATAAATATTACGAATCCTATGCCCTTACCAGTGCCCTTGCCAATCTTGGTCTGGGCAGGATTGAGAAGGCTTTGGAATGGCTAAAAAAGACCCTTGAGAAATCAGAGAAGGACCAGTTTCGTAATACGATATTCACTGCGGTCTGCTGTTTTTCTGCAATTATAAAGGCAATGGGTAATAAATCTGAATCTCAAAAATTACTTATGCACTATCTTCCGCTCATTAAAAGATATAAGTTAAAGAGAGAGACAGAGATTATGGAGAATCTGCTCAATCCTGAAGTATTAAAGCCTGTTTGTAAACACCCTTCTATCCAGTTAATATACCTTTTGAAGATTGCCCGAAAGAGTCTGAGAGTAGGTGATTATGAAAGGGTCTTGAGATTTGCCAAAAGATACGGGCTCAATGGTTATCTACATCGGTGTCTTATCTTCATACCTGAACCAGTTATCAATCTTTTAAATCGTGGTAAGAATCCAAAACTACCAAAGGTATTTTTGAAACTGCCTTTATTTAATCCTGAAACACCAGTATATCAATTAAAGATTCTGGGTAGACCTGTGATTTATAAAGATCAAAAATATCTAAAATTCAGACTCAAACCACAGGAGATTGCATTCTTTATCCATCTTGGTCTGCGTGCATCTGAACCTGGCCGTTCTATTTCGGTGGATGAGATTTATAAAAATTTTTTCCCAAGGGTTAGAGATGCACAATCACGGCTTGCCCATCTTTTGGTCAAGATAAAAAGCCAGTTAATGTTGCCGAGAAATCTATTGGTCATTCAATCATCTTCTGATTTTAAGGTTTTATTAAATAATGGATTTTATATTTCTACTGATTATAGTGAATTTGAGCAGACACTTGCACGGGCAAAGGCACTTCTCAGGGCTGGTGAATGGGAGTTTGCTAAGAAAGAATTCTTACAGGCATTTAAGTTATTCCGGGGCGAGCCATTTAAGAAGAATTTTGATGACTGGTCAGTAAATATGAGATTTAGAATTTTGACCGAACTTGAGACCGAGGCGATAAACTTTGCCAAAGCCTGTTTTGAGCATAATGATAGGCATAATTCGAAAAAAGTTTTAGAAAAGGTTTTAAAAATAATCCCGAATTCAGAAGAGATAAAAAATTTGTTAGATGGTTTTATGGTTGGATAGACTGATGGCGGTGGAGTTAAGGTGCCCGTGCCAGTTTAGTCCCGGGATAATAGTGCCTCAATATCTCTTTATAATTCTTCCCGCTCTTTGCCATTCCTATTGCACCAAACTGGCACATTCCCACACCGTGGCCCAATCCCCTCCCTTCTATTATAATACTATCATTTTTAACGAATATATTAAAATTATTTGATTTCAACAAGCCCCCGGGGTCATCCTCAGATCCGAATATCTTTCGTATATTATATTGGGGGATTGTATACCTATCCATTCTGGTAATGATTTCTGCTTCTACAATCCTCTTACTCTTTTTATTCCTTCTCAATCTTATCCCTTTTATTAATTCTGTATCAGGAAGGGAGATCCCGATCTCATTCAATCTCTTCCTCAAGTTAAAAAAGAATTCTTTTTTGCTCATCACCTTCTTCCATTCATAATGAGGACTTTCCCGGCAGAAATCACATTTCACACTCCTCAAATAAGGAACTGGACTACCTTTCCAGGCATCATTAAAATCTGCTGTATAACCTCCACATGTGGAATGGTATTTTGCATCAATGGGTTTATTTTCATAAATCAAAATCTGACCGCGTGTCTTTATAATCGCTTCATTAACAACCGGGTCTTCACACTCAATCCCCTTATACTCCTGGTCCCTTACTGTAGCATAGAGGTCAAAACCAAACTCTTCATATTGATACAGATGTGCATAGGTATATGTGCGAGCAGCGACTGCCTGTGCCTTTGCCGCCTCAATTAAATTCTTACTTATTATTCCCAGTTCACATGGAACCACACCCTTGAGATAATCCTCAATCTTTAAGATGTTTATTACCCAGATTTTATTCCTAATATATTTAATTTCTAAATTGCCATAATATAATCTCCCATTCACCGATATTTTGCCATCCTTCGGGTTAAAAATAACCGGCAACTTATCACCAATTTTTATTTTATAATCTTCAAAATACTTGTTATCTTTATATCCGCTGACCCTTAACGAATCCATGTCAGTGAGTATCGCCACGCGCACCAGACCTTCGTAGCTTGATTTTTGAATATATGGAACACAATTTATGAGAAATCCAAGAAATAATGCAGATATTATACTTAAAAATTTTACCATCCAAGCATCTTTTTTATATCCATCTCCATCTTTTCATAATGACTGCCTTTCCAGTAAATCCTTTTGCATTTAGGGCATTGTGCGAATTCGTCAAAATTTTTATAGGTGTAATATGGAATATTATTCTTTATCTCTTCTTTTTTTACCGGGATAAGCATTTCATTACAACACAAACAACGAGAAAAAAAATTTAATTGATCACCGAGATTGAATGAATTTATTATCTTTTTTAACTGCACATGAAGAATGTCAGATTCTAAAAAGAATACATTCTCTTTATCCTTCAGACGTAAATTCTTTGTAATAAATATCCTCCCCTCTCTCTTTGCATATAACCAGGACTTCATCCCTTCATTTGAATAGAGCGTATCAATCCCACACATCCTTAGATATTTGCAGAGTTTGCCCAGCATCCCATTACACAGAAACTTCATAAATATTACTAAGGGAGTCTGAGAAGAATATTAGTTAAAATTATCATACGATTTGGATTGTATTCAAGTAGATTTATACAATTATTGAGCATCAGAATTGTGCTAACAATCTTATCCATTCCCAGTCTAACTGCCTTCTTTTTTACCTCCATTTCCAATTCCTGGTTTATTGGGTAGTTCAATTTTTTATAAAAGACACAACGGTATAGGAGCAGAAAAATGTAAAACAGATCGGTGAGATTCTCATCAACAAGTTTTCTTGATAATTTTGAAACATTCTCAAGGGATAACGGGGTTTTTTTGAAAATCTCCTGGGCAATCGGAAATAGCGGATTTTCTCTTAAATAAAGTATCTCCCCAGGACTACCAAGGTAAAATGAATCTTCCTCTTCAAATGTAATATTTTCAATCTGCTTACTTGTTAAATAACCAAACTTTATCATCTGACAGCGTGAACGGATTGTTGGCAGTAAATATTCGGGCCTTGATGAAGTCAGGATAAAGATTGTATCAAGGGGAGGTTCTTCAAGGGTCTTTAAAAAACAATTTGCAGATTCTTCATTCATCCGGTCTGCTTCAAGGATTATAACCACCCTCTTCGTTCCTTTTTGTGGCATCAATAATAACCATTGAATTAAATCCCTGATCTGTCTTATAACAATGTTTGAATGGGCTTCAATTTGGACAATGGGATTCTCTGGAAGATAATTTTTCAAATATTCAGATATCTTCTCCTCTTTATCCTTTACTGAAGGTGGAAGGGGTGCAATAAGCATAAAGTTTGGAGAATTTGGAGGACAACCAAGTGCACGGGCAAGTGCAAAGGCAGTGCGCCTCTTTCCCACGCCCCGTGGTCCAGTAAGGAGTAGGTTATAAATCCGTTCTTTTTTTATAGCATTTTTCAAAAAAACCCTTGCATTCTCCTGACCAATTATCTCATCAAGATAATCCACGAGGTAATTATAACAAAATTTTCTGTTTAATCAAGGTACATCAATTTTACAATCCTCAAGGATGAAACAAAAAACTCTGGAATTTTTATTTTAATTATTAGGGGTTTTTGCCAATATCGGTAGAAGAAATTTTTTAAATTTCTTTACTGCCTTTGCACGATGGCTTATAAGATTCTTTACCCCAGGTCCAAGCTCTGCCAAGGTTTTCCTGTAACCCTTGGGTATGAATATCGGGTCGTATCCAAATCCATATTTACCCCTTGGTTCATAAGCAATTCTCCCTTCAATCTCACCCTCAAATACTGCATACTTTTTTGGGGCATAATAGTAAACAAGGACTGAACGAAACCATGCCCTGCGATTCCTTGAATCTCCAAGTTCTCTCAAAACCCTCTCAATCTTTCTCTTATCATCCACTTCATACCTTGCTGATAAAACCCCTGGCGCGCCATTCAATTTTTCTATAAACAATCCTGAATCTTCAGCAAGGGTAGGAAGCTGGACTATCCGGTAAATAAATTCTGCCTTCAAAAGGCTATTCTCTAACAATGTCTCACCGGGTTCAGGAATTGCCATCTCAATGAAATCCGTATATGGATACATAACAACTTTATCATCAAGCCCGAGTATCCCCTGGATTTCCCAGACTTTATGGAGATTCCCTGTTGCAAGGATTATTGTAAACATATTTTATAAAAGGGGTTGGTAATTATAATACCAACCCCTTTTCCTCCTTTTTACGGATTAATCATCGTCTCAACTACAAATGCACCGCGGTAACCTTTGCTTATCGCAAGATTCTTAAGAGCCTCTGCCTCTTCCTTTGTCAAACAATCGCCAATCCTGACTTTATAGTATGGCGGTGTATGTTCAATATAAACTTTACCACCAAATAGACTACGGGCATCTTCAGCCACTTTATTCGCACCCTTCTGGGTTGATGAGGCAAAGATTTGAACACGGAATCCATATACTGATGGAGGTGGAGTTGGAGGTTTTGGTTGGGTATATGAAGGCGCAGGTGTTGATGGTGCACTCACCTCCTCTGTGGGTAATGGTGGTAGTGGCTGGGGTGCGGGTGGTGCAACTGTCACTTCCCCGGTTGGAGGGGTAGCCGGTTCTTTGGGGACCGAAGGTGCAGGAGCAGTGACCTCTGGTGCCGGAGATGGCGGAGTTGCTTGGGATGTTTCAGGAACAGGTGTAGGATATACCGGCTCCTCAGATACATTCTTCCCTTCCTCACCAAAGACCACGACCTCTTCCAACCCCTCGGTCTTCACAGTTGTCTTCTTGGGTGCACAAAAGACGAATAACATTATGCAACCCAGGGTTAACAACTTCTTCATCATAACCTCCTTTCTCTCTCTGTTTTTAAAATTCTTTTTATATCTGCAGCCCGCTCTTTTCTGCAGATAAGAACACCATCGGGACTGGCAACGACCACGAGTCCCTTTATTCCATATAACCTTACCGGCATATTATTAGTATATATAATTGAATCCTTTGTTTCAAGACCTATAATATTGCCAATAAAGATATTATTATTTGAATCCTTTTTAAAATACCTTTCCAGGGCAAGCCAGGTTCCCACATCATCCCATCCAAAATTGGATTTTATAACACAGATACGCCTGGTCTTCTCCATTATGCCATAATCTATTGATATCGCGGGTATTTTTTCAAAATATGCCCTATTTTTTGATCTTAGGTACTGAGATACTCCATGATACACTTCAGGTAAGTATCTTCTTACCTCCTCAAGGAGGACGCTAATCTTATATGTGAATATACCACTATTCCAGAGGTAGCGCTTCGTTTTAAGGTAATGCCTTGCTTTAATAAGAGATGGCTTTTCGGTAAATCCTTCTCCATAAAATCCAATGATTTTGCCTTTTGCATAAATCTTCTTACCAATTTTTATATAACCATAGCCTGTCTCAGGCCTGTCCGGTATTATACCATAGGTCACGAGAAATCCCTTATCAGCCATCTCCTCACCAAATTTTAAACATTTGATAAATTTTCTTTTATCTCCTATCATATGGTCAGCAGGCATAATGTGCATTATACCATCACCGAACCTCTTTTCTAAGATCATTGCACAGAGGCAGATGGCAGGTGCGGTATTCTTCCGCGCTGGTTCTATCAATAGATTTTCTTTCCCCACAAATCTCTTCGTTATTTTTTTTAATTCCTCAGGGATTACAAGGAATCGCTGAGCAGGTTTGAAGTAATCCTCAATTCGTTCAATGGTCTGATTTATTAATGGTTTGTTGTTAAACAGGCTAATAAACTGTTTGGGAAAATGAGACTGGCTCAATGGCCAGAACCGCTCACCCTGACCCCCAGCAAGGATTATTGCGAAACTTCTAATACTTCACCCCCATCAGTTTAAAGACCACAGTGCCAAATTTAAGTTTTGTTATAATCTGGACTGGTAGCCTATTTTCATCATCACTATACCAGATATCCATTGAACCGGTTGGACCAAATACACCCTTACCTTGTGTCTTCGGGGTAACCCTTATCGCCAGGAATCTTCCCATTGGGGTCTTCACCACCTCTTTTTTACCAATTAAACAATCTACCCTGTGCTCCTTCATTGATTCAAAGAGTATTAGATGTATTGTATCATGCTCAATCAACCTTAATTTCCTCAGATAATACCAGAAACTGAGCAGGTCCATTACAGGATTTTTTATTTTTACCTTTGTAGAATCATTCACTATCACAAAGAGACTTTCCTGGCTGAAATTATATTTATAATAATTTGAATACTTACCCTCATGTATTCTTTTCTCATAAACAAGTGGTAGTAATTCATTGACCGATGTAATGACATTTACAGTATCATTAAGTGAGAATAGAAAATGTAAATCAGGATTAGAATTGATTCGGGAGGATATCCTGTAGCATAGAACCCCCTCCATTGTAATTGTATCAACGATTTCAAGGACCATCCTTCCCAATCTTATCATACCAAACCTTGCCTCGTATTCAAGCCTTTCGCCAGGTAATAAAGGCCTGGATTGTGCCTGGATGAATAAGAAGAAAATTAAAAATAAAAAAATGGGCAAGTTTTCTTTTGCATAAAAACCCATAGCGATTATACATCCAGACTTCTTAACCTTTCAATCCGTTTATCAATTGGTGGATGGGTGGCAAAGAGGTTTGAGATATTAAACCGGTCTTTACCGAATGGACTGGCAATAAAGAGATGGGCATTCGCCTGCGATGCCCTTGCCATCGGCTGGTAATATTCCTTTAATTTTTCCAGTGCCCGGGCAAGGCCCAGGGGATAGCGGGTGATAAAGGCACCTGAGGCATCAGCAAGATATTCCCTTTGTCTTGAGATTGCAGCCCGAATCAGGGCAACGAAAAAGGGCGCGATGATTGCAAGCAGAAGCCCAAAAAGGAGGAGAATCCCACCTCCATTCCTGCGCTCCTCCTTACGCTTGCCTCCAAAAAACATACTCCTGAGGAAGAAATCGCGTAGAAGCACGATCAAGCCACCAATTACAGCGACCACGGTCATAAGGAGAATATCATAATTTCTTATGTGTGCCATTTCATGGGCAACAACCCCTTGCAATTCTTCACGATTCATAATCTCAAGTAAACCAGTGGTTACAGCAATAGAAGCATTCTGGGAATTTCTCCCTGTAGCAAAGGCATTAGGTGCGGGTGAGGGCATTATATAAACTTTCGGTTTTGGAACACCAGCAGCAATTGCAACCTCTTCAACGATATTATGGAGTTGTTTGAACTCTTCTGGGTCAGCAGGGACTGAACCTGTTGAGGCAAGGGCAATTTTGTCTGAATTATAATAAAGAATAAAATTGTAAATGATGATCAAGAAGGCAAATAGTATATAACCTGAGGTTCCCCATTCCAACAATTCTACAACGATATAGCCAAGTAAACCAAGGAACAAACTCGTTATTAGAATAAATAAAAACGTCTTACGCTTATTTGCTGCTATCTGGTCATAAAGTGTCTCACGCATATCAGAAATTCACCCTTACCGCCTCTCTTTCCTCGGCAGGTGCGGTAAAAAATTCCCTTGGTTTAAAGTTGAACATAGAAGCAATTATCGTCTGAGGAAACTTCTGGATGGTCATATTATAATCCATCACCACATCATTATAGAATTGCCGGGCAAAAGCAATCTTATTCTCGGTCGCAGTCAATTCTTCCTGGAGTCTCATAAAGTTTTCATTCGCCTTTAACTGGGGGTAGTTTTCTGCTACCGCAAAAAGGGTCTTCAGCGTTGCGCTGAGCATATTATTTGCATCTGCTATCTCTTTGGGGTTTGTTGCGCCCATTGCCCTTGAACGCAGTTCTGCTACCTTTTCCAAAACTTCTTTTTCATGTGCTGCATAACCTTTTACTGTCTCAACAAGGTTTGGTATCAAATCATAACGCCGCTTTAACTGAACATCAATCTGTGCCCAGCCATTATCAACCCTTGTCCTTTTGGTAATGAGACTATTATAAATCGCAACAAACCACAAAACCAAAAGGATAATGATGATCAAAATAATGAGCATTTGACCTCCCATTTTCTTCAAGTCTATTTAAAAATTTCAAATTGTCAACAGGATATTGACATTTTTTAAAAGTTAAATAGACTTAAACCCGATGGCCCCGTCCCTTTTTACTCTACCCGCATTACTACTTTTATTTCTAAATATTGCTGGACTTATTTATCTCTGCCAAACTGTTAAGAATGGTAAAAAGTTCTGCCGACTTTTACCATTCTTTTTTTGCGCATTATTAACGGTATTACTACAGTTATTAATTGAACTGAATAAAGACCCGGTAAGTGGAATAATCCTTTATAAGTTACAATTCCTCGGTTTCTGGGCTTATTTTATCACATTGCCCTTACTGATATCTGCCATTACCCAGGAAACGATAAAAACAGAGTTCATAACTCTGCTTACAATTATAACGATAATAATCAGCCTTCTCACCATCCAGACCGACCTCATCATCAGTTCCAAACCTTTCCTTTATGATAACCTCTACATTGCCCGTATGGGGAACTGGCATATGTTTGTAACCATTCCATTATTTGTTTTCTGCCTTTATTATCTTGTGAAATTAGCCCGTTTTATAAATGGATTGAATAACCCGGAATTCAAGTTTATCATTCCTACAGGATTAGGAATATGTTTCATTTCAGGTATCGTGGATTTTATAGGTAAGACAAGAGGTGCACCGTTATTCTTCTGGACAAAAGAGGCATTCTCAATAGGGATGTTATTTATCAGTATTACCATTGGCATATTTATATTATTCAATTATTCTCAGACCTTTTATGAATACCAAAGGGCACTTATTGAGCATAAAAATCTATTAAGAAAGAATATCAAAACATTTAATGAATTTGTCCAGTTGATCGCAAAGACGATAGATGCCAAGGATAAATACACTGCAGGCCATTCAATGAGGGTAGCGGAATATGCAACCATGATTGCCCGTGAATTGAACCTTGATGAAAGACAGATTGAAATACTCCAAAGGGCATCCTTATTTCATGATATCGGCAAGATCGGCATACCTGATGGGATATTGAATAAAAAATCAAGTTTGAATGAAAAAGACCGCATCTACATCTATCGCCATCCAATACTTGCAAAAGAGATCTTGAGCCACATGAGTGATTTTCAGGAGCTCCTTGATGTCATCTATCACCACCATGAACGGTATGATGGTAATGGTTATCCAAATGGTTTGAAAGGTGATGAAATCCCCCTTTTATCAAGAATCATATCGGTTGCAGATGCGTATGATGCGATGCTCTCAGAAAGGCCATATAGAAATGCAAAGACAAAGATTGAGGCGATAAAGGAATTGCTTTCAGAAAAGGGTAAGCAGTTTGATCCTGTGATTGTAGATGTATTTATAAAGATATTAGTGCCGGAAAAGGTAATATTTTAACTGATTATCTCACGAATTAATACTCTTTTTGTCACACGCTTAGGAGTTATAAAAAATACACGGGGCATCTCTTTCAATACATTTTGTAAGCGATCTTCATCATCAGAAAATATCTCAATCAGTGGCTCACCCTTTTTCACAAAATCACCGGTCTTTTTATAAATCCTGAATCCACACCCGTGGTCAATTTTATCATCTTTTTTCAATCTACCTGCACCAAGCCTGTTCCCGAGAACTCCAAGGAGGAATGTATCAATATCTTTGATATACCCATTTTCAGGTGCAGGATAGATGACGCTCATCTTTGCAACTGGTAATCTCTTGTAGTCATCAATAACTTTGGTATCACCAGACTGATATTCTATCATCTCGCGAAACTTATTAAGTGCCTCATTATTTTTGATCTTTTTGAGTAATAAATACCTCCCACCATTTATCCTACCAATTTTTAAGGCAACCTCTGCGAGTGCAAAAGTTACTTCCATAAGGTCATCAGGGCAATTCCCTTTCAGGCATTCAATCGCCTCCATTACTTCAAGTGAATTTCCAATGTATTGACCAAGGGGGTTATTCATATTGGTGAGCACCGCTACTGTTTTGACACCAAATCTTTTCCCAATCTGAACCATGTATAATGCCAGACTCCTTGCCTCTTTATAATCCTTCATAAATGCACCATTGCCGAATTTTACATCAAGAACCAGACCATCAAGGTCTTCAGAAAGTTTCTTTGACATTATGCTTGCACTTATAAGGGGGATTGATTCTACTGTGGCTGTGACGTCACGCAGGGCATAAATCTTCTTATCTGCTGGTGCAATCTCTTCAGTTTGTCCAATTATTCCTAAACCAATCCTTTTAAGTTGATTATGGAATTCCTTTAAACTGAGGTCTGTCCTTAATCCAGGGATAGATTCAAGTTTATCAAGGGTTCCTCCGGTATGCCCTAAACTCCTCCCTGAAATCATCGGTACACATATACCACAACTTGCAAGGAGTGGCGCAAGGATCAAAGACACCTTATCTCCAACACCTCCGGTAGAATGCTTATCAATCTTTGGTTTATTTATATCAGATAGATAAAGGGTCTTTCCGGAATTGAGCATTGCCTTGGTTAGATGGGTTGTCTCTTCAAAATCCATCCCTTGAAAATAGATAGCCATTAGGAGGGCGGAGAACTGGTAATCAGGAATTGAGCCTTCGGTATAACCCTTTATTAAAAATTCAATTTCAGACTTACTGAGTTTCTTACCTCCTCTCTTTTTAATGAGGATCTCAAGTATATTAGTCTCCATCTGATGATTATATCTATAGGATATAGAAAATCAAGATTGTCCGTTTAGAGAATTGTTGACATATAAATAAAAATAGATAAAATAAAATCAAAAAGGAGATGATATGGAGAAATTAGTTGGTCGGGTCACCCATTATTTCAATAAAATCGGTGTTGCAGTTATAGAAATTATTGATGATGAGATCAGTATCGGTGATACGATCCATATAAAAGGGCATAGCACAGATTTCAAGCAGATTGTGAATTCAATGCAGATTGAGCATAAACCAGTGGAAAAGGCAAAGAAGGGCGAAAGCATCGGGATGAAGGTTGATTCAGTGGTTCATGAAAAGGATCAGGTTTATAAAATTATACCGGAGTAGGTAAAGATATAAAGGAAAAGGTCTTCAGGAAGAATCTATTGTGGATATATATTGTACTAATTGGAGCAATTCCAAGAGTCTTTCGTTTCTTATACCCCTATGCATGGTTTGAAGACTCTGCATATCTGTATCATGCATTTGCCTATAAATCGGGTTTAAAACCATTCATCCAGACACTAACTGTCCATCCACCTACGCTTGAATATCTACTCGCCTTTTTTTATAATATATTTGGTGTATCATATAGGATTGCTGAACTCCTCACAGGGATTGTTCTATTTCTCTCAGCATTATTGCTCTTTGACTCTGCCCGCAGGATTTTTAATAACTTTGTTGCCATAATTGTAATGCTCTCGTTCAATCTTTCTTCACTCCTCTTTCGCTATCACATTCTTGAACGTGAGGTCTTTACGCTATTCTTGAGTATGTTTATATTCTGGATGATTATTAAATTAAGAAAGAATCTCTACACAGGGATTCTACTCGGTTTTATCTCTGGAATCGGTTTTGGAATAAAATTCTCCGGTATTTTTATTCTTTTTTCAATCCTCGGCTATTTTTTATACCAGCGAAATCTCCGCATGCTGTTCTTCACCATCATCGGATTCATCATCAGCACACTTCCGATCTGGGGATACTTCCTCCTCAAATACAAACCCCACTCCTATTATCAACTCATTCTATTCCATTTTCACAAAGGTTTGGGTGGCAATGCTTGGCAAAGATTCCTTGACCTCTTTATTCGCGATTTAAATTTCCTCTGGATTCTCGGTGGTTCAGGCTTGGCCCTATCATTATTTATTCGGAATAGACTCTTAATTTATCCACTTATTCTCTTTCTCCTTTATACAATATTCTTTCTCTTCATCAGTTCCACATACTGGCCACATAATATGATTGACCTTTTATTCCCACTGAGTTTGGCAAATGGTATCAGTTTCTATTATCTTTATAATTTCTTTAAACAACCGAAGAAAAATATTATCCCTTTAATCTTCATCAGCATATCCGGCATTATTTTTATTTCACTTGGTAACGCAAATCCTCGTTATTATAATGGACTCGGCTACATAAAAAGGAATGAATTTAAACAGGTGGTTGATTTCATTCAAAAACAAACACCTGATAAACTACCAATTTATGCACCCCATTATATTGCAAATGAGTCACACCGCTTTAAGGTTGTTGATTATGAAGAACTCATTGGACCTTATTTTATGATGCTAAAGATAATAGAAAAAAAATCTGAGAGTAAAGATTTGTATAAGAAATTAGACTGGTATGAACTTGTTGAAAAAACCTTGCCCTTATGGAGATATGATTTGAATGCGATGATAAAGCAGAGAAAGGTCTCCTGTGTGGTCTGGGATAGAATCTCTCCGGAATGGTCATTGATGTATAACATAGATACACTCCTTGAAAATAGATATAGTTTTTTTTCCAGTGCAGGATACAGAATAAGATTTATTAGTCCAAATTATACAGTCTGGTTGTTAGAATGAATTTAAGAGGTTTAATAACTGGAATTGTCCTTTTACTCATTTATCTTATTTCAATATGGTATCGTGTGAGGCTTGGCAAATACCCTGAGTATTATGATAGTACCAATCCCATTGCCTATTACTGGACCGAGAATGCATTACAATACCACTATGCAGAACTCATTGCCCAGGGAAAATCAATCCCTGCCTTTGACCCCCAACTTCAGGCACCTGATGGGGTAAAAACCTTTGAAAATTTGACAATTTTAATGGAGTATCCTTGCGGCTGGCTCTATAGAATCTTTAAATTAAGAGAAAGGGGCATGCTCTTCCATACCTGGACTATCATCTATATTGCAGGTTGTGCCAGCCTTGGGATTTTTGGAATCTATCTTCTATCCCGGGCAATCGGAATGAATCATTTTTACTCAATCCTTGCTGGACTCTTATCAAACTTCTCACTCGTAGGAGTGGGTCGTTCCACATTCGGATTTTTAAATGAGGACTTTGCCCTCCCTTTTATCACATTTGGTCTTGCAAGTTATCTTTATGCACTGAGAAGTTCCCAAAAAAGGATCTTTTATTCCCTTATTGCTGGAGGCTTTTTTTTAATAAGCCTTTGTGCCTGGCATTTTTCCCGATTTATATTTCTCGCCCTCATCCTCGTTTCAATAATAAATCTCTGGTTTTTTGAAAAACCCCAAAGAGCAAAGAATTTTGCCACTCTTCTCTTCTTCCTACTTCTCATCCCATTCATCGGAAGTCTAATAGTTCCAGTATTAAGGAGTAGATTATACTTTTTATCCAGCCCATTTACCCTAAGTTTTGGTTCAATACTTGGAATTCTTCTTTTTAAACCAGAGGGGGAAAAAACCATCTTCTTTAGCACAAGGGGCTGGCTTGTAATCATTCCGGGTCTCCTCTTCCTTTCCTTCGGTATCCTTATTTCAAACATTTTTAAGACCGAGGCCGAATATATCCATGTCTGGTCCCTTATTTTAAACAAGATCAAATTCTTTGGAATAAAACCCGCAAACCCCGAACTCCTTGATTACCCTGCCCGTTCCCTCTGGATTGAGGCATTCAATAGTCCACATCCGGTAAGTCTCTTCAAGAATCTCTTTCCTATATTCCTTCCTGCACTCTTTGGATTTTCCTCCCTTCTTAAAGAGAAAAATTCTGAATCCCACATCCGAATCCTCCTTTCTTTGTGTCTCATATTCTTCCTCGGTTATCTAACAATTGAACGGCTTGGCATCATTAACAACTATTTTCTGGCCTTGCTAAGTGTAGCAATCGGGAGTTCAAATAAAAGAATTTTCAAATATTTTGTCCCTGTTTCCCTAATAATAATCTTTCTCTTCAATTTCTATCAAGGATATAATCTCCATACACCAACCAGATATATCAAAATTCTAAGAAAGATATTTGGGAATGAATCATCCCAGTATATTTACAACTGGCGCCTCAATAATGTAGAACTTGTGAGATTCATAAGACTCATGACCCCTGATAATGCAATATTCCTTTCATCATTTGGAGTTGGTCCTCTGATCCTTACCTATGCCAATCGTCCAATCGTGCTCCAGCCAAAGTTTGAAGTAAGGGATTGCCAAAATCGTGTTAGGGAATTTCTTGAAAAGATCTATGATACAGAAGAAGAATTTTTTGAACTATGCAAAAAATGGCGGGTTGATTACTTTCTCTATGATATAAAAATCCTTCTTGACAACTCACGCGATGGAAGTCGCTGGGTTGCAGGAAGAATGAACGTCTCTTTAAATTCAACTGCTTTCTTAATGCATTTTTATCCTGAAAGGTTAAAACACTATGAACTTGTGTATCAGAACAATTTTTACAGGCTTTATCGGGTGATTTATGGTAAAGAGAGCCCTGTCCATAAAGATCATCCTTATCATCCAGTATATGATATCACCCTCTTTGGAAATCAGAATAAAGATGGATCTTTTGATGACCGCTATACCCTTTCAATTATGGAGAGAATAAGACAGGCAAAGTTGCTATTGCAGAAGGCGAACAATATTTTAACAAAACACCCTGCCCAGGCAAGGGAATTGATGGAGAAATCAATCTTACTCTATCCTTCACTCATCGGTTCAATGACGACCATTGGTATCGCACTTGCCCTTGAAGGAAAGGTTGAATCTGGTATATCATTCTGTGTGAAAGAGGTGGAAGCAAATCCCCTGTTCCCTCTTGCCCATTATAACCTTGCTTATTGCCATTATTTAAATGGTAATATCCAGGAGGCAGTGAAGGAACTCAATATAGCTCTGGAATTAGAACCCAATTTCCCCCCTGCCTTAAAGATGCTGAAGGAGTTAATTGAATAAAGGTTTTAATTTATAATGAGATTCACACCGATTCCAAATTGATTTACCATATAATTCGTTTCTTCATTCTTTCCCCAGAGCCAGTTTATCTCAGGTATGAATTCAAAACCTTCACCCAAATTGAGACCAAGACAGTGGCCAATGTGTGTTATATAACGTGGTTTCCGGTCAGAATGTTCCTGCCTGTCCCGGTAATACATTGAATATATAAATTTTGGTGTATACACGAATTTCATCCCTTTTGCCAGCCCCCTTTCTAAGGATAAATAGCCATAAAAATCATATACATAGTCAGTTATGTAACCAACCCTTGTTCCCTTCATATACCCAAAACTGAATTTGAATGCACACTTTAAGGCTTTATCCAAAAATTGCTTTTTTATGGATATGAGTCCGGCAGTGGGATAAGAATATTTCAACCCTATCTCAAATTTCCTGCCCAATCCCTTCTTTGCCCAGATATCAAACCTTCTTTCATCGTAGGCAATTGTATCATTAGTCCCGCTGTAGATGCAATAATTATCAATTCCAAATCCTATACTATATTCCTTTTGTTTTAAAACCGAGGCACAATCGTAAGTAGAATAACTCTGTGACCAGGTGATTGGTAGATTCTGATTGATTATAAAAAGGATTAATACCATCTTAATGTGCCCCCTCCCTTTTTAGCACGGTCAGGATCGTTTTTAAGAATATCTTCATATCCATACGGAGTGAGATATTATTTATATACTCAAGGTCATACTCAAGTTTCTTTTTTACATCATCAATCGTTTGGTCGTAAGAATACTTAACCTGAGCCAGTCCTGTGATCCCGGGATGAACAGTATGGCGTAGAGAATAGAGGGGGATCATATTTTCAAACTTTGATACAAAATGGGGCCTTTCTGGCCTTGGTCCTACAAAACTCATATCACCCCTTATCACATTTATCAATTGGGGCAATTCATCAAGCCTCAATGGCCTCATTATCTTTCCCATCCTTGTTATTCTTTTATCATCCTTTTTTGCCCAGACCGGACCCGTGTATTTTTCTGCATCCTGAATCATAGAACGGAATTTAATCAAAGAGAATTTCTTACCTCTATAACCCACCCTCTTCTGGATGTAAAAGACCGGGCCAGGTGAATCAATCTTTATCAGGAGGGCAATAAATCCAAAAAGTGGAGCAAGTATTACAAGGGCGATCGCGGCAAGGATTATATCGGTCAATCTCTTCAAAAATCTATCCCAGGCAGAGAGGGGATGGAATATTATTTGGAGGAGTTCAAAATCCGGTATCTTTTTGACCAGAAAATTCTGATAGACCACAGGATATAATTTTGGAGATATGTAGATATCATAACTGCTCTCCGCAAAATTTGAAATAAGTTCTAAGACCTCTTTCTGCACCTTGACATTACCATCAATAATAATACCGTCAATCTTATTTTCTTTAAGGATCTTCTTTGGAAGACCTTTCTCTATTCTGGAGTAATCTATCTCCATCACTATTGTAAATCCCTGGTATTCCACTTCATTTTGACCATCACCATTTTTAAAGAGAATCACCTTTTTGGTTCTTTTATTTCCATATTCCCCTATCAACCCCCAGAGGAAGAAGCGCCATAATAACAAAATTGAAAACATCACACAATATGAAGGCAGGAATCCCTTCACCTTGAAGAAATCTATATTCATTAGATAGGCAATTGAAAGTAATATAACCATACCCAGAACAATGGCTTTTACCATATTGAATACGCCATTCATGATCTGGATCTCAGCACGCGGCTTGTAAAGATTGAATGACTGGAATATGAATAGCCAGTAAATTATCAAACCAAGGTTAGCTATGATGCCGTGCTCGCTCGTTGCAGGTTGGTTTATTTTTGAATATTGCCAAGCAGTGAAAAAGGCAATAAATAGAAATAAAATGTCACCTGCTAAAAGAATGATAAGTTCATTTTTTCGTGCCATCCCACATCTTAAATGCCCCTATGCATCCTCCTTAACATACTCTCCATTATATTCAAAAATTGAAATTTGTCAATACCAAAAATAACCCCTCCTTTTCCAGCAAAACCAATGCTTGATTTTTTAGAAAAAGTTTGTTATAATTTATTTACATGCGAAAAGGTGTCTGGCATAGTTTAAATAGTTCAAAACCTGGGGTAATTGCCCTTTTTGATCCCGACCGTATTCCGGATAAAAATATTGTAAAATTGACCCGATTCGTTTCTGATTGCAAAGTAAATGCAATTCTGATTGGTTCTTCGCTATTAAAGAATGAAGACTTTGATGGCTTTGTTTTAAAAGTGAAGGGTTCGGCTGGATGTCCGGTCATCCTATTCCCTGGTGGTTCACACCAGGTATCAAGATATGCGGATGGAATCTTCTTCCTTTCGCTTTTGAGCGGAAGGAATCCTGAGTTTTTAATTGGTGAGCATGTGAAATCGGTCTTTTTGATAAGGTCATATAATATTGAAGTGATCCCTGTAGGTTATATTCTCATATCTTCAGGAAACTATACTGCAGTTGAATATATATCTAATACCCGACCTATACCAAGGAACAAACCCGAGATCGTAGTTGCCCATGCACTTGCTGGTGAATATCTTGGGATGAAGGCGATATATCTGGAGGCAGGTAGTGGTGCTGAAGAACCGGTTCCAGAAAAGGTTGTAAAGGAGGTAAAAAAATATATTTCAATCCCTTTGATCGTGGGTGGTGGTATAAGAAGATGCATGGATGCAAAAAATCTCATTGAGGCGGGTGCGGATTTTATAGTGATGGGAAGTATCATTGAAAATTCTCCAAGGAAATTTAAAAAGATTGTTGAATTTGTTAAAAGTTAATACAGCAATTCAATTAAAGGAGATCTTATGAATGTTTTGGTTGTAGGTGGTGGGGGTAGGGAACATGCCCTTGTCTGGAAAATAAATAAATCAAAAAGGGTAAAGAATATCTATGCTGCACCTGGCAATCCAGGGATAGCAAAGATTGCAACCTGTGTCAATATCTTACCGACCGATATCAATGGGCTGATTAGATTTGCTAAGGAGAAAAATATTGATTTGACCGTGGTTGGGCCTGAATTACCCCTTTCCCTGGGTATTGTTGATGAATTTAACAAAAACGGTTTGAAGATATTCGGACCTACAAAACTCGCAAGCAGGATTGAATCAGACAAATCATTTGCCCGAGAGTTTATGGCACAATATGGTATCCCTTCTCCAAGATTTCAAATCTATGATAATGCTTCCCAGGCATTGAAATACCTAAAGACTGATAATAAATTTCCAGTGGTGGTAAAGGCTGCAGGCCTTGCGGGTGGTAAGGGTGTCTTCATCGTAAATAATAAAAATGAATATGAGAAGATTATTGACGAAATACTCGTCCAGCATAAACTCGGTGAGGCAGGAAAGAGGATCGTTGTGGAAGAATATCTAACCGGACAGGAATGCTCCATCTTTGCACTCACTGATGGCTTAAGAATTCTCTATCTCCCTTCAGCCCAAGACCATAAACGATTATACGACCGGAATCGCGGACCGAATACTGGAGGGATGGGTGCCTATTCTCCCTATCCCACGAATAAACAGATTACCGAGTTTATTCAGGAGATAATCATACAACCGACAATACTCTGTATGCATGAAAATGGTTTTCCCTTTAAAGGAGTTCTTTATGCCGGGCTCATCCTCACCCCTGGTGGTCCAAAGGTTCTTGAATTTAACTGCCGTTTTGGAGATCCTGAAACACAGGCGATGATCCCTCTGATTGAGAATGATATCATTGATTTATTCATGGGCGTTGTGGATAATAATTTCCAGGATTTAGAGGTGAGAATAAAAAATCTCTGGTCTATCTGTGTGGTTTTGGTGTCCGCAGGTTATCCATTTGATTATAAGATTGGTGAGGAAATTCAGATAAAAGAGCCCCTTGATCCCGACACCATCCTCTTCCACGCCGGAACGAAGATTGAGGATGGTAAACTCGTTACTGCTGGTGGAAGGGTTCTGAATGTGGTCTGTGTTGCAGATAATCTCAGGGTTGCAAAACAAAAGGTTTATGAAGAGATAAAGAAGATCCATTTTAATGGAATGTTTTATCGTAAGGACATTGGTAGTAGCGGAATGAAGAAGATGAAGAGAAGGAGGAAGGTGCGTTAAAGTTAAATATGATTATAAAACTTACAGAAAGTTTAGAAATTTATGAAAAGATTGGAAATATCCTTGATCACAATGGGGTGGTTGCCATCCCAACGGATACAGTTTATGGACTTGCAGTTGATGGGACAAACTTCGGGGCAATAAAACGTCTCCAAGAGTTAAAAAAAAGAGAATCAAAGCCTTTTACATTCTTTATTAGCCGCAGTATTCTGTCTGATTACGCAAGAATAACAAAACGGAGAATAATAGATTATTTTGTGCCTGGACCAATGACTGTGATATTGAAAAAAAATCCTGAGGCGAGGCTCGCCTTTGATGGTGATAAGGTCGGCATCAGGATTCCTAATATGGAATTCATCCTTAATTTTCTTGACTATTATAAAAAACCCATAGCAGTAACGAGTGCCAATATCTCAGGTGAACCTGAACTTAGTACACCTCAGGAGATAAAAGAAAAATTTCCTGATATAGAATTAATAATTGATGCAGGGCCTCTTATGAACAAACCATCAACCGTCCTTGATCTTACCCAGCCAGTGCCAGTTGTAAAGAGAAAAGGGGCAATACCAATCCTTGAGATTGAAAAGGTATATGGGGGAAGGATAAGACTTGATCCTTCAGTAAAGTTTAACCTACTCTTTGTCTGCTCTGGTAATTCCTGTCGGAGTCCGATGGCTGAGGGGATTATTAAAACCATGCTTGACCCCAATTATGTTATCGTCAAATCAGCGGGAACCGCAGCGGTGGATGGGTTACCCGCGAGCGATAACGCAAAAATTGTTGTGCAGGAATTCGGCGGTGACATTTCAAACCACAGGACAAAATATCTGACAAAAGAATTGATAGATGAGGCAGATTTAATCTTAGTTATGGAATACAAACATTATGAAACTGTCCTGGAATATGCTCCTGATGCTGCAATAAAAACATTCCTACTCAAAGAATATAAAAGGAGGACAAAATACAACGAAGTTTCAGATCCGGTAGGGAAAGATTTGTCAGTTTATCGTGATACTGCCCTTGAGATGTATCCTTCACTGAAATTTGTTGCTGAGGATATAAAAAAGAGGATAAAAAAATGAAGGTCGTTCTTGCCGGATACAATATTGATACAAGTCTTATAAAGGAATTGATAAAAAACAGGGATGATGTGATACCCACTCCAGAAACAATCTCCGCTGCCTATGCCCGCATCAGTCGTAGTCCAAAATCAATTACTTCTTTGAGAAGAGAAGCGTTAAAAGAGATTGAAAAGGCAAGGCGGTCAAATCAAAGGATTATTTTTGGAATGAGCCACCATTCAATTGCCGAGCACGCAATCTTTAATTTTGACATCTCCGGAATCTCCCGTCGGGCAGTTGAAGAAATTGAAAAATTCAGGCTCTGTTCCTATACTGAAAAATCTCAACGCTATGTTACATTAAAAGGCGATTTTGTAATTCCCGAGGAGATAAAGAAAACGAAATTTTTAAATGAATACTGTAGTGTAGTTGATTTGCAGAATAAACTTTACAAAAAGTTATTCTTGAAACTAAAATCTTATAAACAAAAATTTTTTCCAAAAATTGATGATCCAAAATTAGCAAGGCAGATTGAAAATGCTGCAAAAGAAGATGCACGATATATCCTTTCTCTCGCCACCCAAACCCAACTCGGTGCAACCATAAATGCCAGAAATCTGGAATTGATGATAAGGCGATTTGCTAGCCATCCCCTGGTGGAAATTCAGGAACTCGGTAAACATTTGTATCAACGTGTGAAGAACGTTGCACCATCAATTATTCTTTTTTATCAGGCGAACGATTATGATCAGAGGACCTATATAGATCTACAAAAATACAGCAAGAAAATTGTATTAAAAAATGGAGATTTCAGGAATGAAGTAAATCTTGAAGATTATACAAAAAATGGCGATGAGTTAATTCTCGCTGGTCTTCTCTTCCATGTAAAGAAAGGAAATTTCCAGGATTGTCTGAAGGTTATCAAAAGGATGAGTGTAAAAGAAAAAATTGAATTTTATAAAGAGGCATGTAAATATCTTGAATTGTATGATGCCCTGCCCCGGGAATTTGAACTTGTAAATTATATATTCTCCCTTATCGTTTCTGCGGGCTGTTTTGGACAATTGAAACGTCATCGGATAATGACCCTTATAAGCCAGGATTACGAACCGGAACTTGGGATTATAATACCTCCTTCAATTAAAGAAATCAAAATGGATGGGGAATTTAAAAAAGTTATAGAAGAGACCGAAAGGTTATACCGAAAGATTTATAAAATTTCGCCAATGGCAGGTTCTTATATTCTTACCAATGCCCACCGCAAAAGGGTGCTCATCTCCTTAAATTTAAGAGAACTATATCACATTGTCCGGCTCCGTGAGGATCCAACTGCTCAATGGGATATACGGAATATAGCAAGGGCAATGAGTGAAGCAGCAAAGAAAGTAACACCTATAACAACATTGCTTTTGTGTAGTAAGAGTGATTATCCAGAAACATATTACAAGTTATACAAAAAATATCCAAAGGTTAAAAGCGTCCCCCTCCCGGGATGATATAAAAACTATGGTTAAATGGGTGAGCAAGCACCAGGGTGAAGTTGGCGAGGAAATAATTATCCGTAATAAAAGGATCCCCGCGGTCATTGTGGAGATTTTAAAGAACCGCGGATATAAAACCCCTGAGGCAATAGAAAAGTTCTTTGCCCCTTCTGTAGCCGACCTTTATAACCCATTTCTGATGAAGAATATGGAAGTAGCAGTGGATAGGATAATAAAGGCTATTGAAAGAAAGGAGAGAATCCTTATCCATGGAGATTATGATACCGATGGCATCACTGCCCTTGCCTTACTCTATCGTAACCTGAAAAGATTTGATCTATCAATTGATTACTATATTCCACACCGCCTCCTTGAAGGATATGGTGTATCAAAGTCCGGGATTGATTATGCTGCCCATAATGGTTGTTCACTGATTATCAGTGTGGATTGTGGTGTTACTGCCTTTGAGGAACTAAGCTATGCAAGATCAAAAAATATTGATGTCATCGTGTGTGACCATCACAATCCTAAGTCCGAACTTCCTCCTGCCCTTGCGATCCTCAACCCAAAACTTCCAGAATGCAGTTATCCATTTAAAGAACTTGCCGGGGTAGGTGTTGCTTTCAAATTCCTCCAGGGGCTTTTTCAAAGAATGAATCTTGATGAAAATGAGTTATTTTCAGACCTTGACCTCGTCGCCCTGGGAAGTGTCGTTGATGTTGTCCCATTGATTGATGAAAATCGTTTTCTTGTAAAACTGGGTTTAAAAAAAATGTCAAAAAGTAAAAAGGCCGGCATCCAGGCATTGATCAAAGTCTCGGGATTAAATGGAGAATTAACTGCATACCATCTCGGCTTTATCATTGGGCCGAGGATAAATGCCTGTGGCAGACTTCGGGATGCGAAGTCTGCGATTGAATTACTGCTCACCGATGACCCAATTAAAGCTATGAACCTTGCCCAGGAACTATCTGAAGATAATCAGAAACGCCAGCAGATTGAAGAGGAAATTTTGCAGGAGGCAAAACAGATTATTGAAACGAGAATGCTTCAGGAAAAGAGGGTTATCGTGGTTGGTAAAGAAAACTGGCATGAGGGAGTTGTGGGAATTGTAGCATCAAGAATTATTGAAGAATATGCCAGGCCAGCAATAGTATTCTCATTAAAACAGGAGACTGCAAAAGGTTCTGCCCGCTCGGTGAGCGGATTTGATATTGCCCAGGCACTTGAATTTTGTTCTGATCTTTTAATAAAATTCGGAGGCCATAAACAGGCGGCCGGGCTTGAGATCGCCAGGAAAAATCTTGATGATTTTGAAAAAAAGATAAATCTTTATGCCCAGAATTTTGACGAAATCATCTTCACTAAAAAACATTACTACGATATAAAACTTGATTTAAATGAAATAACGGATGATGTTGTATATTTCTTAAAATTCTTTGAACCCACAGGAATGGAAAATCCCCAGCCAGTTTTTTTAGGTGAAGACTTTGAAGTTGTTGGTGTCCCCATGGTTGTGGGCAAGAAACATCTAAAGTTTTCATTGAGGAAAAATAAAAAAGTATTTCCTGCAATTGCCTTCTATCATGCGGATAAGATACTCAATATAATTCCTGGCAAAACCAGGATTGATTGTCTTTATACAATCTTTGAAGACACCCTTGTAGGGAAGAAAAAGAATGTGCTGAAGATAAAGGAATTGAAAAATGTGGAAACTGATTGAAGAAGATGGATTAAAATATTTCAGATTGGATTTCAAAAATATTGTTTTTTTATATTCCACAAGAGTCGGTCCTGAATTATTTTTAGGTAGATTCAAACCGATATTTTTAAAACAGATCCATTCTTCAATCATTATTGATGTGGATAAGGAATTTAGTGATACGGGGGATGGTTTGATAACATCGGGAGACAAACCAATCGGAGTAAAAGTTGCAGACTGCTTACCCGTTTATCTCTTTAATAAAGATAAAATTGCAATATTACATTGTGGATGGCGTTCAATTGCCGGAGGAATTTTAGGGAATGTGCGCAAAATCATGAAGGATTATCAATATGTGCTCGGGGCTTGTATTGGTCCCTGTTGTTATGAAATCAAAGATGATGTTGCATCAATATTTGATAAAAAATTTCCTGGGGGATTAATAAAAGAGAAAGGAAGGATATTTCTCGATTTAAAAAAAACCGTGTTTCAGGAACTGGGAGCAGATAAGATTGTAGCAGATTTAAATTATTGCACCTGCTGTAATACAGATTATTTCTATTCCCATCGGCGTGGTGATAAAGGAAGAAATTACGCTGTGATCTTTTCATTGACTTTTAATCAAAACAGATTATAATCATAATGAAAGGGGGTGATTGCGATGCCGAAAGGGCTTCTTTCCTTTATCAAGTGTGCGGGTTGAGCAAGCAAACTATCTAAGGCGCAGTTGGCGCAGGCACTCTCAAAACTGCCTGCGATAGCGGATCCAAATCTGATTGTGGGGTTGAATACCGCGGATGATGCAGGCGTCTATAAGATAAGTAATGAACTGGCACTTGTTTATACCGTTGATCTCCTTGCACCAGTTGTTGAAGACCCTTATCTGTTTGGAATGATTTCAGCAACAAATTGTATATCTGATATCTATGCAATGGGTGGTGAGCCAAAACTTGGATTGAATGTCGTTGGATTCCCTGGTGCTGGCGACCCTTCTATACTCGGTGAGATATTAAAAGGTGGGCAAGCAAAGGCACAGGAGGCAGGGGTTACAATATGCGGTGGTCATACCTTCAATTCTGAAGGTATTATGTATGGACTCTCAGTCATTGGTTATATAAATCCTAAAAGAATAATAACGAATGCCAATGCCCGTCCCGGCGATGTGATAATTTTAACCAAGCCCATCGGCGTCGGAACAATCATCCAGGCAACACTCCTGGACAGGGCTGAAGGATTGGATTTAAAGATTGTATATGAGGGGATGACAACATTGAATAAGAATGCCTCAATGGTCATGCAAGAGATAGGTGTTGATGCAGCAACGGATATCACAGGCTACGGACTTGTCGGGCATCTTGTAGAAATGGCTGAAGCAAGTAATGTTGGCATTGAACTATGGGCATCAAGAATCCCTATATATCCGGGTGCCATTGACTTGATTAAAAGTGGCATCATTGAGCCCGGTATACAGATGAATATAAAATCCTTTTCTGAAAAAGTAGAAAAAAGGGATATTCCATCCGAGATTTATAATTTAATTTTTGGTTCCGAAACCTCAGGAGGGCTGGCAATTGTCCTTCCTGAAGGGAAGGTAAATCTATTCTTACAAAGATACCAGCGCTCTGCCCGGGTGATTGGGAAGGTAACAAAGGAACACCCTGGTAAACTTGTGATTATATAAAAAATAATTGACATTCCTCTTTTTTTGTATATATTTAAACCCATGGATAAAACATTATTAATAATCAAACCCGATGCAGTAAGAAGGAATTTGATTGGTAATATATTGAAGCATATCGTGGATGCGGGCTTTAAGATTGTTGCGATGAAGATGGTCTGGCTTACAAAAGAACAGGGTGGTAAATTCTATGAGATACACAAAGGTAAGGAATTTTACAACTGGCTTGTGGATTTTATCTCATCGGGTCCCATTGTAGTTGCCTGTCTGAAGCACCCTGATGCGCCAAAAAAACTGCGCGAGGTTGTTGGTGCTACAGATCCCAAAAAGGCAGCCCCTGGAACGATAAGGAATCTCTATGGAACATCGGTCGGTGAGAATGTTGTCCATGCCTCAGCACCCGATGAAAATCCCCAGCGCGAGATAAACTTCTTCTTCAGCGAACAAGAAATCTTTGATTTCTAAATTATTTATTACAAAAGTCTATTATGTAGTATTTCTATTTGGCTTAATTTCCTGCCCGAGTCCGGGTTCAAGGGAATTTCAGATTGAAAGGATACCGGCCCGTGAAATTCTCATTGAAGCTGAACAGAATGCCGAAAAAAAACCATTATATTCCTTTAATCTTTTAAAAAAGATTACTGACTCAAGATACGAAATAGATAAGGCAAAGATACTCTTAAAGATTTACCTCAATCAGAGAGAATATAGCCGTGCATCCTCTCTCCTTGATAGTTTAAATACGATCAACTTAAAAGATGATACTACATTAAAGAGATTATGCCTCAGTATTTATCTCAATCAAAAGAGGTGGGATAAGATCCTTGATCTAACTGATGATCCATTACTAAAAGGGATTGCCCTATACAATCTCCAGAGATATCAGGAGGCAATTGAATATTTAACCCAGGAGTCAGAAATAAAAGATTATCAGGCAATTAAATTGAGCCGATGCTATTATAAACTGAATGACCTTCAAAAAGCCCTGGAGGCTTTATCAGGAATAGATTCATTAAGTCCATTCCTTTCTTCAGAATTCCAGAATTTATTATTTGACATCCTTCTAAATTTGGCTAATATTGCTTTGGTCCGTAAAGAACTTCCTAAGATAAAAGACCCGGCTATAAAAAAATTCCTCCAACTCAAAGTCTGCGAATGGCAGAATGATAAGAAGAATATCCGGCAAATTGGCATTGACCTGATAAGGAATTATCCTGCATCAAGTGGTGCGAAATACTGTATATCTGTTTTAAAACCTGCTAATGGATATGAATATAAGTCCTTTGGAAAAGTCGCCTTTATACACAACGATTATTCTACCGCCCTAAAATTCTTTAAGAAGGCAATAAAAGATGATGATGTCTATTATTATATTGGAAAGATTTACTATGACCAGCAACAATATGATATTGCGATGAATTACCTCCGTAAAAGTAATCGGGCTGAGGCGTATTTTTATCGGGCATTGATATATGAAAATCGCCAGAATTACTATTTTGCAATATCCCTGTACGACTCAATTATAAATCATCATAAAGGTTCAAAATATGCAGTGCGAGCACTAAAACGTAAGGCATTCATTCTTGAAGACATCGGTGATACCCTGGGGGCAATTGAGGCATTCGTCAGGGTAAAGGAAAGGACAACGAGTTTTCGTGCTGGATTCCAGCTCTATCGGACCGGCAATTTGAACAAGGCACTGGATATTTTTTCCAATTACAAAGAACCGGATTTTTTATACTGGCAAATGAAGATAATGGAAAGACTTGGAGAATCCACGGATAGTCTAAAAAATCTTCTATTAAATAATTATCCCCTCTCTTATTATACATTAATTAAATGTGGTGCGGAGTTTTCAATAGATACAAATTCCCTGGAAAATTGGCTTAAAAAATTTGGCGATTCAACTACTACATTTGATCATACAGATTCAATACATTTAGAAAGGGCATTAAAATTTTTTAAAATCGGAGAATCAGGATATGCCTTTGCAGAACTGGAATCAATAGAGGATAAATCCTTTTTTGACCTTATATATTTGAGCAGGCTCTGTGCCGAGAATGGCTATGACTATGGGGCAATAAAATTCTGTCTCCAGATAAAGAAAAGGCTGGAAAACGACAGTGATACAAAAAACTATCCTGTTGATTTTCTGAAACTCCTCTATCCAGTGCGGTACATCTTTACAATTATTGAAAATACCGGTGATCCCTGGCTCACACTCGCTATCATCTGGCAGGAGAGTAATTTTAATCCCGATGCCCAGAGTCGTGCTGATGCCCGGGGACTTATGCAGATAATCCCGAATACGGGGAAATTAATTGCCCGGAAATTCGGCATTGATTCTTTTTCCCTTTACGATCCCCAGATTTCCATAAAGTTTGGCACTTACTATTTTAAAGAAATGCTGGATGAATACAATTCCCTCCCGCTGGCACTTGCAGCTTATAATGCCGGGCCGATAAATCTTAACAAATGGCTAAAAAAGAATTCTAATGCAGAGACAGATGAATTTATTGAATTGATCCCTTTCAGTGAGACACGCGATTATGTGAGATTGACAATGGCAAGGCATCTCGTTTATAAAAAAATCTGGCATGAATTATAAAGGAGGCATATGTTAAAGCGGGTATATCTTGCCCAGGATGAATTTGGTGCGATAACAATAAAAGAGATATTGAAAGGGCATAATATCAAGGCACTTATCAGGAGGTTTGAGACGACCTGGCTTGATGGATTGCCCAGATTGATGGAAGGAGGGTGGGGTGAGGTCCTCGTGGAGGAGAAGGACTATGAAAAGGCTATTGAATATATCCAGGAATTTCTTAGTAATCCTCCTTCAGATATTGACTTTGAATAAACAATAATTATAATAAATTATGGCGAAGTTACGCGCACTAAAGAAGTCTGCATTCCTTTTTCTCTTTATCTTTATTATCCTCAACTGTCCAAAGAAAGTCACTGTAAAGACGAATAAGATTGAGGCAATATATCTTGGTTCCCTAACTGAGGATATAAAAAGACCCCAGCCCTATCTCAGTGGAATAAAAGACCTAAAGGGTATAAAACTTGGATATATAAACTTTGAAAATCCATTCATGCATGAGCTCTTTTTGCGCCTTGGTTTTTACAAAATCCTTGATGATGTGCCACTTGATTTTCTCATCACAAACCATCCAGTTTATGACCACAAATTCCTCTCAATACCTATTAATTTAGGGTATGGATTTAAGAATTTAGAAGGTATTAGATTCGCAATATTCAGTAAAGATGTGGATACCCTGGGTATCTCAGGTGAGATAAAACTTGCGACAGTAAGGGAGCGGAGCGATGTTTTGTGGATTTTAGACAAAAATTCATTTTCTTTGCCACCATCAAAGATAGACTTTATTATTAAAAATAGAATACTTCAGGATACCTTAATTAGAAATATCAATTTAAAAATTGATACAGTTCTTTTTAATAAACTCCAGCAATTTAACCAATTACTGGCAAAAACATTTCAGACGAGGATTTCCTTAAATAACTCACCTTTAAGTGATTTCATCTTCCAGAAGATTAAGGAGAAGAAAAATATAAATGTTATGCTCTTTCCCGTCAATCTGATAAAAGACAACAGTCCAAGGGATTCTATAACCATCAGTGAGTTTATGGATTTAGTTAAGTGTGATACAAGGTTTAAAGTTCAGGAATTAACAAAATCCGAAATAAATAGATTATTGAAGGAAAAAATCTATGTGGTGCTCGGCGATATTAATAAAAAGAACACTGTCCTCATCCCTGATAATGATGGAGAATTTTTATTTGATTTAATCTTCTACTAAAATGAAAATGCATATAAATTTTAAAAGGCTTATCTGGAATATCTTTGTTCTATTGTATTCAGGACTATTCTTTTATAACTGCCTCAGCCCTTATAAAAACTGGCTTTTTTCTTATCTATATACAATGTTTTTGATTTTGTGGCTCTGTAAGGAGTATTATCAAAAAAATCTTTTTTTCCAGCCGAATTACTTTCCTGATGAAATGCACAACTACCTTCTTCGCGGATTATTTGCCCTGTTCTTCTATTCCTCCTTTGTTTTTGGAATAATCACCATCGTCTGGTGGCATAATTATCAAATCCTTAATCTCCCGGTCTTTCCCATAATCGGCATTGTACTATTAGTTTATGGAATTGTTCTACGCGAGAGGAGTTTCCGTATGAACAAAAGGGATAAACAGACCATTTCCCAGTTCTATTTCAGTATCATCATCGTAATCTTCTCTATGGCATTGGGCTATAATTCATATTTTTTATTAATCTATGACATAATCGTTGGACTACCTTTGATATATTTACAATCACAGTATTACACAAAGAAATTCGAAATGAAACATTTTTAAAAGGAGGAAAAATGAACATCATTACGGGAATTTTATTCTTATCCATTATCACCACAGAGGTCCCGGCAAAAATAATCTATCTTTCCGGAAATGTTTTCGTGGAAAGGGGTGGGAAGAAATATGTCGGCGTTCTAAATGCCCAACTTTATGTAAATGACATCATTACTACCTACAGTGAATCAATTTGTGAGATACAGTTTTCCGATTACTCACTTGTAAGATTAGAACAAAACTCAAGTATAAGGATCGAGGAAAAGGAAAAGACCGATAAAAAGTTTATACAGAAAATATTTGCCTCAATTGGTGATATAATAACAAAAGTGGCAAAGTTGAATAAAGGTGATGAAGTCATTGTAAGGACTGATGCAGCCCAGGCATATATAAGAGGGACAACATTCAAGACGAGTGTGGATAAAGAAGGGAAGAGCACATTCAGTGTATTTTCGGGTAAGATAAAAGTAAAGAGTCTGGTAGAAGGTGCAAAAGAGTTCTTGCTTGACGAGAATTTTAAGGCAAAAATCGGTAAGGGAGAATTAAAACCACTCGTGGAAAAACTACCTTTTGAAGAAATTAAACAATTCGCTGAAAAATACAAGGATTTTCTTGACCGTGGAAAACTCCTTGATTCGCTGCGGGAAAAAGCCGAAAAGGAAATAAAAGAAAAGAAAGAAGAATTGATTAAAGAAGGGAAGAAAAAGGTAAAGGGTTGTATCTTTTAATATTGAATTATGTTAACCATTCTTTGGCATTTATTATTTTTATTTGCCAATCCTGTAATTGACCCAACATACGAAAGGCCAGCGGTCCCTGTTCTTTCTCTTCCCGCAGGAGCCCGCATTGTGGGAATGGGCTCAAGTTCAACTGGCGATGGAGATGATCCAATCGCAATAAAATTAAATCCTGGAGCCCTGGGCTTTTTTGAAGATTTCCAACTGGCGATAATGGATCAGGGATTGCCACCTGGTGGCGGAAGAATACTTGAGGACGCCTGGTTAAAAAGTCTTGGCAAACGTTTTTACAATGGGACCCAAAACTTAACCCCTGAGCCACCCTGGCTTGGACTATTACACGATGGTATGCGTTATATTTATGGGACGGGTGTATTTCCTGTAAAAAATTTTGGTATCTTCGGAATCAATTACTTATACTTTACTACAGGAGTGACTGATGTGATTGACCAGTATGGAAATTATATTGGTTCTTATACGAGTTATGATTATGCAATTGGTATTTCATTTGGAAAACGCTTTGGTCGTATGGGAATTGGAATGACCGGGAAATATATATACTCACTTTTTTTCCCGGAGTGGATCCCCTGGATTGAATATGGAGATGGTTACACTTTTGCAATTGATATGGGAGTTCAGGACAGGTTCAAAGGACTAAATTTTGGTTTTTCACTGCTGAATTTCGGTCCCGGTATCAAATATGAAGAAGAGAGCATCACCCGTCTCCCCGCGAGATTGAGCTGGGGAATAAGCATTGAGCCAATCGTTGTGCTGGATTCAATCTTCTTTAAAGGGAGATTGTGTATCAATGACATAAATGTTACTGATGTATTAAATATCAAATATAACCTTGACCGTTCTTATGATTTTGATTATCCTGACGAGGATATCTGGCATGGTTCGGGATGGGAATTTAAATTCTTCCACTGCATTGCTTACCGATTTGGCTCCTTTGAATGGATGGAAAAATCAAATGGCATCGGTCTCAATCTTGGCATATATTCAATTGATGTAACAAAATTCTTTTATGATTTTGATTCCTATCATGTTCAACTAACTATCAATCCTAAATTGACCAAATATACTACAGATGATTATACAAAGAGGAGATTATTTACCATCGGTTCGTTATTCATTGCCCCGGGCAGTGCCCAATTTTATAAAGGAGAAGGAATGAAAGGTGCATTCTTCTTTCTACCGGGAATCATTCTCGGTAACTATTATTTTTATAACAAGGATGAAACGAAAAGATTTTTGTCCCTCAGTGGAATTGGGGTTTTATATCTCATTTCAGCAATTGAAGCATTAAGAACAAGATAGAACTGAAATCCACTTCTTGATTTTTTATTGATAATTAATATAATCAAAATATGTCCAAAAAAATTTTTCTATTGATACCTGTCCTATTTACAATACTTCTTGCCGACCGTGGTCTGATTCCATTCAATCCCGGTGTCTCAATCTTTGAACCAAATCAGAGGGCAATGATTGCCTGGAATGGCAGCGAGGAGATTCTATTACTCTCAACTGATTTACACTCATCAGATTCAACGATGGTCCTTGAGGTCTTACCCCTGCCTTCTGAGCCTGCAGTCAAAAAAGGGGATTTAGAGACCTTTAAGCGCGCAATAAAACTTATAAACAGCAGAATAAGTATTCTGGGTAAGGGTGTTAGATTTGATTCCGAAGATAAGATTCCTCCGCCCGCTGAGGTCACCTTCCACGAAAAGATTGGGGCCCATGATATTTCGGTTGTCCATCTATTAACAGCACAGAACTTTGTGGACTGGGTCAAGGATTATTTAAAATCATTGGGTTTTGATCGAGAGGTAATCTCTGATGCCCACAGGGATTTGATTGAGTCATACATCGCAAAAAATTTTGCCTGGTTCGTATTTGATATCGTCACTACAGGAAAAGAGGAAAAAACCCTTGAACCTATTCAGTATCGATTCAAAACCAATAAACTCTTTTATCCCCTTAAAATAGCGAGCCTCGGCTCCGGAAATACCACCGTTGAACTTCTCATATTAACTCCAAGGCTGTTATCAAGATTTTCCGGAATTCCAATAAATCGTATAATCCTGGCACATGAGCCAATAATCATAACCAGGGATGATTTAAAAACCATTGACGAGGATATGTTTGACCTGCTTAAGGAATTCAATGAGATGAAGTTGAGGATCTGGAAGATTGAAGGCAGATTAAATTCTTTTGATAATGATATCATTGCTGATTAAAAAGGAGTGAGGTGAAGAATAAATCAACAAATAATATTAAAAAAATTGTGGAAAATCTGGCAAAGAAGCATAACACGCCCTTGTTTTTGATCAGCAAGGGCAGACTCCTGGGACAATTAAAAAGGTTTCGCACCCTTTTACCAAGGGTAAAACCATTCTATGCAGTAAAATCAAACTCCCATTCATTCATTCTCAAGACATTTGCCCAGGAGGGAATCGGATTTGATGTTGCATCAATTCAAGAGATGAAGACCTTGCTTGATATGGGAGTGAGTCCCGATAGGATGATCTTTGCCAATACCGTAAAAACTCCTGAGGCATTGAAATTTGCATCTGCGAATAACATCAATCTGATGACCTTTGATTCTGAATATGAATTGAATAAAATTGCAAAGTATGCCCCAGGTGCCAGAGTTCTGGTAAGAATAAAAGTCCCGAATGTTGGTTCGATGGTGGAATTGTCATTAAAATTTGGTGCCGAACCACCAGATGCAATACCATTTTTGATTAAGGCAATAAGACTGGGGCTGAAGCCTGTAGGTGTGAGTTTCCATGTTGGTTCTCAAAACATCCACATAGAGAATTATCTTGATGCCTTGGAGATTGCCTCAATCATCTTCAAGGATGCGCAACTCAAACAGATACCCCTTGAAATCCTTGATATTGGTGGCGGCTTCCCTATAAAGCATTTTGATTATGAAAAAGACCTCTTTGCCCAGACTGCATCCGCAATAAATAAAGAATTGAATCGGTTATTTCCTGATAACATCCAGATAATTGCTGAACCGGGCCGGGTCCTTTGTGGTCCTGCTGGCATACTTGTTATGAGGGTCATCGGAAAATCAATTCGTAACAACAAACACTGGTATTATCTTGATGATGGTGTATACGGTTCGCTCTCCGGGATTGTCTACGACCATTGCAAATACCAATACAAGGTTCTAAAAAAAGGTGTTACCCAGATAACTACCCTTGCCGGTCCAACCTGTGATTCGTTTGACATAATCTCTACCAGTGAAGAACTACCAGAACTTGACATTGGTGATATCGTTTATGTAGAAAATATCGGTGCCTATTCCTGGGCAACCGCTACAAACTTTAATGGCTTGCCACCAGCAAAGGTGGTCATAATCCCGTAAAGGAGGAGATAATGAAGAGGATGCACAGACTAAAAAAAGATCTGGATGAAACACCAGATTGGCTAAAAAAGAAGAAATATCCCCATAAAAAGAGATACCTCTCTGGACCAAGGATATTCCCGCCCGCATTGACCGGCAAACAAAAACTTGAGGATATTATTGAAAAAGTCTTCCTTGCTTATAATTCAGCCCGCCTGCGTGAGGGCTGTTGTTTATTTGTAGAAAAGATGCTTGAACCTGATGTCACAGTGGGCATGAGTCTTGCCGGTGCATTAATTCCTGCAGGTCTGGGTAAATCTGTGATTATACCTCTGATGAAAGCAGGATTCATTGATTGGGTTGTCTCAACTGGTGCAAATTTGTATCATGATTTACATTTTGCATTCAATTTTCCCCTCCATGTTGGCACACCACTTATAGATGATGCAGATTTAAGAAAAAATGATGTGGTTCGAATTTATGATATACTCCTTGGTTATAGTGATTGCCTTATGGCAACAGATGAGATTCTACGGCAGATTCTTAAAAAACCCGAATTCCAGAAGGAGATGGGAACTGCTGAATTCCATTACCTACTCGGCAAATATGCAGCCGAATGGGAGGAAAAGACCGGAAATAAAGATGTCTCAGTCCTTGCCTGCGCATACCGTCTCGGTATTCCGCTTTATACAAGTTCCCCTGGCGACTCCACACTGGGAATGAATATTGCCGGAGAAGAGATCGTTGGTAGTAAACTACGCATAAATCCTTCTATTGATGTTAACGAAACCACAGCAATAGTCCTTGCAGCAAAGCGTCAGGGCGGTAAATCAGCAGCCCTCCTGATCGGAGGTGGAAGCCCGAAGAACTTTTTGCTCCAGACCGAACCCCAGATTCAGGAGGTTTTGAGAATTAAAGAGGTCGGCCACGATTACTTCTTCCAGATCACTGATGCAAGACCTGATACAGGCGGATTATCCGGTGCTACACCACATGAGGCGGTATCCTGGGGTAAGGTTGACCCAACAAGGTTGCCGGATGCGGTCGTCTGTTATATGGATGCCACTGTAGCATTCCCAATCCTTGCCCATTATGCACTTGCAAGGCATAAGAAGAGAAAAGTAAAAAGGCTTTATTTCAAACGCCAGGAGTATGTTCAGAATTTAATTCGCGAATACTACGCGCACCATAAATGACGGTTAATGAATTAGGTTGTGATATTGAAAAAAATTTTAAGAAGCCCAAATAACTGATCTGGATCATCTATATCATAATTACGAGGAACGTGGTAACGAAGCAATCTCATGGAGATTCCCATTAAATTAAAATCATCTCTACTGAAAATATAAAAATTCAGTGATAGTTCAACTCTTCCTCCATTTTTTTCTTTTCATCCTTATCCTCCTCAGCTTCCTGCCAAATTAGTATGCTTCCTGAATAATATCTAAATCTCAATATCTGAATACTAATCCAGCATAAAAATTACTGGATTGAAATAGTCGTTTATTTATATCTGAACATACATTAGGATCTTCACCCCTGAACCCCTCACCTTATCCACCAAGAAGTATGGCGGACTCTCTCCCACAAAGATTGCCCGGGAGAGGGCAGGTTTTATTTGTTTGAATCCGGGATATTATATTGAAAATTCAATGCCTTTGTGATCAGAATATCTCTCTTACAATTTGTTTCGGGTTTGGTTATTGGGATTTGGATTTTTCTATGGGAATGCCTTAAGGCATTCCCATAGAAAGGGTGGGTAACGGGATTTGAACCCGCAACACTTGGAGCCACAGTCCAATGCTCTACCGTTGAGCTATACCCACCATAACAAATTCGTTTACCGTTTTATGGTTTCGCAGCCCGTTCCGAACCTAATTATCACCGGGTTCGGAAGCAATACCCCGCGCAGGACTCGAACCTGCAACCCGCGGATTAAGAATCCGCTGCTCTGCCAATTGAGCTAGCGAGGCATAACCGCGCCTGGGGTGAATCGAACACCCAGCCTACGGATTAGAAATCCGTTGCTCTATCCTATTGAGCTACAGGCGCAAAGTCAAAATCTTCTGAAATTTCAAGAGTTTTTCACCCATTATCAACTTTACCGAAAATTTTAATCTTTGTTTGTGCCAGATTTGTGCCATCCAACTTCCGCACCGCTTCCTTTAAATGCATATCCGAGAGATGGCTATAACGCATCGTCATCCTGATATCTTTATGACCCATTAACTGCTGAACAGTTCTAATATCCACCCCAGCCATCACCAGGCGCGAGGCAAAGGTATGCCTTAAATCATGGAATCTGAAGTCTTTAATCCCTGCCCGCTTCACTGCCTTTGTAAAACCTGTTTTTACCGTTTTCAATTGTCCATTTTTGCCCGGAAACACAAAGATAGAATTTGCCTTTTTGCGCAATTCATTCAATATCTCAAAGACCGTCTCATTCATCGGTATTATCCTCTGCTCGTTATTCTTGCTCTTTGTTACCAGTATGCGCCTATTAGCAAAATCAATATCCGACCATTTTAAGTTGAATATCTCACTCCTTCGCATGCCCGTATTAAGGGCAAACATCACAATCTTCCTTGTATCCTCTGAAGAAGATTCCAATAACCTTGCTTCTTCCTCTTCAGTCAAATACCTTAACCTACCTGGTGGCTCCTTCAATAATTTGATACACCGAATCGGATTATCCCTTAGATAATTCCACTCCACTGCCTTATTAAACATATGCTTGATGCAGGCAAGTTCCCGATTTACCGAACACGGTGAAACCTCATTTATCCGCATATTTTTATACTGCTCTAAGTCCCAGGGTTTTATCTCTGTAATCAATCGCCCGGAAAAGTGCCTCTGTAAGATTTTTAAACTCAATCTGTCCCTGATATATGAACTTTTAGCCTTGTTTGCCCTGGAGAAGTTTAGATATTCCTCACATAACTTGTCAAAGACCACCGCCTTCGGCTCCGTAATCCCGAGGAATTCACCCTTAATCATTTTCAGTTCAATCTCCTTTAGTGCCAGTTCAGCCATCTTCTTAGAGGTTCCAACCCTTTTTCGCACCCTCCTGCCATTGAAGGAATAGTCTATATACCATACGCGATTGCGCTGGTATACCCTCATCTATTCCTCCTTGGCTTGCTTTTTATTACCCTGATAAGTATAACAAAATCCGCCAAAAAGTCAATCATTAAATTGAAAACTTTCCTGATGATTTATTCACCCTCTTCTTCTCAAGCCATTGTTTTATCTCATTCTCATCAAACCTTATCAGCCTGCCAACCTTAATATAAGGAATGTATGCCTTATGCACCCAGTCATAAATCGTCTTGGTTTTCACGCTCAATAATGCGGATAAGGTCTGAATGTCAATCAATTTCATCGTCTTTCATAGTTGAATTGGCACATCTGAATCAACCCTTTTATCTACTGAATACCACTTTCCATTGATTAAAAAAGATACCTTATTACCCTTATCAATTTTTATCTTTAAGTTGTCACGGTGGATTTTATTTAATATCTCCATTATGAGGTCATTTAGGCGGATGACAACCAGGGGATTCTTGCTCGTTTTTATGATTTCTAAGTACCGATACTCGTGCCCGGCTAATAGGATTTCAAATATCTGGTCAAAATCAGTTATGAGCACAATATCCTCATCCACTGAAAAACTTCCCAGGACCTCTAAAATCCAGTTTTTCTTTTTTAATCTCTCAATCAATTCTGCATTCTTGCTAATCGGTATTCCGAGCCCTTTGAGTTTCAGCAGTAGAATAAAATAGATTGCATCTTCAATTGAAAAAAGGCGCCAGGAGTGGTCTCCAATCCCGATACGTCCACCTATTTTAATATTACGCCTCTCCCATTCATTGAGATTTCTATAACTGAGCCCGGTCAGATGTTTTATGTCCTTAGCAGTTAGCATCGGTTTTGATAATTCCCGATATATATGATGGAGCGAAATACCGAGTCTTTGTTCCTCGGTTACAGCATCATCAATATCAAGGTCATCATAACCAACCCAGTCTTTGGGCATAACCTTCATATAATCAGGTATCTTCTTAAGATTTATTCCTCTTTTTATTTTTTGTCGCTCTGGCATATAACCTCCTTTTACCCCATTCTTTCTTCCCCCTTCAAAGGGGGAGGGTGAGGATGGGGTGCTTCATTTTCAATTTCTCTTAAATTATCAACCATATGTATAAGTATATACATTATACTTAAAATTTTGTATTTGTCAAGGGGGATGATGAAGGTTGCTAAAAAGTTAGTTTCTATAACCTTGAACCTGCTCATTCACCAATCTCCCATACCTTTTGACAAAAGGGAATGGGTAAGATCCATTAATTATCACGAATCTCTATGTGGATAAGGTCTTCCATATATTAAACAATATATGCCCGTTTTTAATATTCCTAAAACGATGATACTCCAATATTTAAGGCATATATTATTTAATCCAGTGAGAATATCGCTTGTCTATTTCTCTCTACTTGCTACTCTTTACTCGCTACTTCCACAATCATTGAGAATTTTATAGTTAAATCCATTGGAAATATATGGGATATTAAGAGGAGAATAAGCAAGAAGTTAATTAGAACATACTTATGAGGATTGCAAAAGACTAATAACAGATCAATAAAGGGCCTCATAATGATATTAAAAAAATAATATTCAGACAATACATTGTTATAAATATGAAAAGTAAAAGGAATAAATTTCCAAAATATTTAATAACCAATCAATAATAAGGGTAATAATAGTCAATAAATAGTTGATAATCATTCCATAATATATTTTTATAAGTTTCTTTGCATTTTTTGCCCTCTGAATAGAGTGAAAAATCTCAATTATTTTGTATTTTACCTGGGATTCTTCTCTTAGAAGTGTTGTAAGAAACCAATAAAAGTCAAAGGATTTAGGCGCGGTGAATTAGTAGAGCAAAAAGGGACAGGCACTTTTTTGTTTTGATTTGCTTAATTTGGACAGAAAATAATATAAGAACAGGGTTTATCCATTTAAGGCTAAATGTCATGCTGAACTTATTTTAGCATCTCAAATATTTTTTCCGCCATTGTAGTGGCAGAGTTTACTCTGCAAAAATTCAACGATGTCAAGCAATATTTACCACTACATTATACATAATCAAATCCTTCCATTCTTCTCACCAATCTTCCCGCTCCACTATCATTAATCTTTCTCTCCCCCTGCGTGAGGCCGCAGGCTTCTTGTTACTAATCTTCCTCTCCCCGCCCATCTTTGTGGCGGGGGGGGAGGATAAAGGTGAGGGGCGTTTTTTTCTCTGTTATAACGATATGGGCAGCGAAACCGTATAACGACCAACGATCCTTAGTAGGAGCGGTTTCCAACCGCGACAATGTCAAATCATTCCAAAACCTAAAATAGCGAGACTCATCTCGCACCCTTATCTCCCGAACCCCTCACCTTTGAAAAAAAGGGAAAAACAGATTCAAAAACTTGCACCCCTGGCGCGAGATATTTAATAAAGTTCTAAATCACCATTCGCAACACATTTCCGCCTGCCTGAAAAATAATTTCTACTCTTTTAAGTGTAATCCCAAACAAATCAATCCTTGACTTTTTTAAAAAAATCTGTAAAATACTAATACTAAAATGATGTTTGTAAAACAAACTTTTATTAAAAGGAGAAGAATTTTATGAAGATTTTAACCAAAGCATTGCCTGATATGCGAGAAAAATTTTATAATTTGTTAGAGAATATGTTTTTAGGAGATGCAGATATAGAAGGGCAGGGGGGATATATAAATTTACTAAAAATAAAGAAAAAATATTTTGTAAATGAATTTAAGCCGCAACTTCAAGAAAAAATAGGAGAAATACTTAAAATTTATCCCAACTTTGAATCCGAACTTTTTGAAAAACTTTGGACTTTCTTCTCAAGATATTTTTCGGAATCAGGCTCTATCTATTTTGTAAATACTCCGTCTTACCATCAAATTTACGACAAAATATATACAGACAAAGAAGATGTTATTTTATTTTGGAAAACAAGAGACCTTTACTATATTAAAACAGATAGAATTTTTAAGAACCTTGAAGTAGAAATTGAAGAAAAAGATAAGAAATGCCAAATTTATTTTGATGCGGGAAAACTTGAATATAAAAAAGCGAATGAAAAAAAAGAGGTAATTTATGAACTTGACGAAGAAAGAACCACAAAAGATAAAATTTACTTCTATGTTCATTATTCTGGGAAAAAAAGAACAACAAATATAGATGAAATCCTCAAAAAATTAAAAAAGAAAGACATCAAAATCAACGAGGACATTTTAGGAAAAGCATTCAAAAAATTTGAGCAGCAATCACCAATGGATTATTTCATTCGCAAAGACGCCAAAGGTTTCTTAACTGAGCAATTAAAACTCTATATCTACAACTATCTTTTTAAAGAAAAACAGGACTGGCCAAAAGAAAGATTGGGTCAAATTTATAAATTTCAAGAAGTTGCCGAGCTGATAATTGATTTTGTTTCCAAATTTGAAGATGAGCTTATAAAAATCTGGAATAAACCAAGATTTGTTTTCAATTCTAATTATGTGATAACCCTTGATAGAATTGTAAAACAAAATAAAGAAAAAGGATTTGAAATAATTGAAAAAATAATAAATCATAAAAATTTCAAAGAGCAAGTTAAAGAATGGAAAGAATTAGGGATCATCGATGAAAACTTTGATAAAAATAAAATTATTCAAAAAGCAGTTATAGGCAAAGAACTGAACAAAAAATATCAATTTTTACCAATTGACACAAAATACTTCAAAGATTTAGAATGTGAAATTTTAAGTTTATTTAATGATTTGGATAACCAATTAGATGGCTGGCTAATAAAATCAGAAAACTACCAAGCATTAAATACAATCCTGCCGAAATTTAAAGAAAAGGTTCAAACAATTTACATTGATCCACCATTTAACAAAGAACAAGATTCTGATTATCTTTACATTGTCAAATACAAAGATTCAACCTGGATAACATTACTTGAAAACAGATTAAGATTAGCAAGAGATTTACTAAAAGATACCGGAAGTATTTTTGTTAGATGTGATTACAACGGCAATATGTATGTGAGGCTTTTGATGAATGAAATTTTTGGAGAGGAGAATTTTAGGAATGATTTTATAGTTAACAGAACTATAGGATATTCCAGACGTGCCATAAGAAATTTAGAGGTGGAAACCGAGTATTTGATTCACTACGCCAGAAATGAAGAAAAAATTCTCTTTAACCAAGTTTGGAAAGAAAGAGAACCTACGTGGATACCGATGAGACTTAAATGGAATAAAGGTGGACCTACAGGTAAGCCGATTGTTATTGAGAGCAAGGTTTTCAATCCACCAGAAGGATATAGTTGGTTCGTTGGTAATAAAATTGCGCAGGAGATGTATAAAAATGGAAGATTAAAAGTTGAAAATGGAAAACTCGTTGCTTTAATAGATAAAAAGGTTTTAGGGTCTAATTGGACTGATATACCAGGATATAATGCTATTTCTGAATGGCAATTTTCTACAGAAAATCATGAAAAACTTTTAAAGAGAAGTATAGAAATTACCTCCAACGAAGGCGATTTAGTTATGGATTTCTTTTTAGGAAGTGGGACAACAACAGCAGTGGCACATAAACTTAAAAGAAAATGGATTGGAATTGAGATGGGGAATTATGAAGATGAAAATGAAGACCACTTTAAAACAATAATTTTGCCAAGGATGAAAAAAGTCTTAGCTTATGATAAATCAGGAATTTCAAAAGAAAAAGATGTCAAAGAAAAATACAATGAAAACGATGCTGGTGGGTTTTTTAAATATT
>Ga0207433_10002036_pt1 | contig 42074 bp, 33 predicted proteins | sample YelNatPaOPGAMG01_FD_187559 | JGI IMG/M metagenome (GOLD analysis project Ga0207433, IMG submission 187559) | Hot spring thermophilic microbial communities from Obsidian Pool, Yellowstone National Park, USA - OP-RAMG-01 (SPAdes) (version 3) | ecosystem: Environmental > Aquatic > Thermal springs...
CCTGCACGCCGACGCCTTCGCCGGCGTCGATCTCGCCTTCTTCGCCGCTGGCGGTTCCGTGAGCGAACGCTTTGTCCCCCATGCGGTCGCCGCCGGTGCGGTCGCGATCGACAAGTCGAGCTTCTACCGCCAAGATCCGGCGGTACCGCTCGTCGTACCCGAAGTGAACCCGGAAGCGCTCGCCACTCACCAGGGCATCATCGCCACGCCCAACTGCTCAACGATTCAGATGGTCGTCGCCCTCAAGCCGATCTACGATGCCGCCGGCATCAAGCGCGTCGTCGTCTCGACCTACCAGGCGGTATCGGGTGCCGGCAAGCGCGGCGTCGATGCCCTTGCGCATCAGACGGCTCAAGCGGTGGCCGGCGATGCGGTGCGGGATGAGTTCTTCCCGCACCGCATCGCCTTCAACCTGCTCCCCCACATCGACAGTTTCTTGCCCTCGGGCGCTACCAAGGAAGAGCAGAAGATGGTCGACGAGACGCAGAAGATCTTCGCCGATCCGCGGATTAAGGTCTCGGCGACGTGCGTGCGTGTGCCCGTTTACGGCGCGCACTCGGAAGCGCTCAACGTTGAGACCGAGCGTAAAGTCACGGCCGACGAGGCGCGCGCCTTGCTGGCCGCGTTCCCGGGGATCGCGGTCATCGACGACCCGCAGCTCCTGCGCTACCCGATGCCGATCGACGCCGAAGGACGCGATCCCGTCTTCGTTGGGCGTATCCGTGAGGACAACACGGTGGCCAACGGGCTGAACCTGTGGGTGGTCGCCGACAACTTGCGCAAGGGAGCAGCTCTGAACGCCGTGCAGATCGCCGAGGAGCTCGTACGGCGCCAGTTACTATGAGGCGCAACGCCCTACGGCGGCGCGGAAATCGCGCTGGAGGGCACGACATGGCGTCAAGCCGCAGACCATACAACGGCCGGGCAAGCGAGATTTGTGACGGCGGCCCCAGTGGCTGCTGATGGTATACTCCTAGGCAGGTAACGATGTTCGATATCTCTCTCCCACAAGACAAGAAGCCCCTTGGCGGCACCTTTGACGTAGTGATCGTCGGAGCCGGGCCTGCCGGTCTGACGGCAGCCATCTACTGCGCTCGCGCACGCCTGTCCACGGTGGTGCTCGAGCGCAACACTGCCGGCGGCCAGATGGCCCTCACCGAGCGTATCGAGAATTACCCGGGGTTTCCCGAGGCCATTTCCGGCTTTGACCTCACTGAGAAGATGAAGCGCCAGGCGGGTCAGTTCGGCGCCGACCTGCGCGAGATCACCACAGTCGCCGCCATGGAACCGGCGGGCGAAGGCCTCTGGCGCGTCGTCACCGACGAGGAGGAGCTCACCGCCAAGGCAGTGATCCTGGCCCCGGGCGTCGAGGCGCGCAAGCTCAACATCCCCGGTGAGGCCGAGTTCCTGGGCCGCGGGGTCTCCTACTGCGCCACGTGCGACGGTGCCCTCTATCGCGGCAAGCAGGTGGCCGTGATTGGCGGCGGCGACTCGGCAGTTGAAGAGGGCCTCTTCCTGACGAAGTTCGCTGATGCGGTGTACGTGATTCATCGTCGCGACCAACTGCGCGCCAACAAGGTCGCCCAAGAGCGTGCCTTTGCTAACCCCAAGATGCACTTCATCTGGGATTCGCAGCCGCGCCTCATCCTCGGCGAGCAGAAGGTCGAGGGGGTCGAGTACCAAAACGTCAAGACGCATGCCATCGCCACGTTGCCGGTCGATGGCGTCTTCTTCTACGTTGGCCAGGTACCCAACACCGACTTCTTGGTCAACGTGGTTGAGCTCGACGAGTGGGGTTACATCAAGACCGACGCGCTGTTGCGTACGAACCAGCCGGGCGTCTTTGCTTGCGGCGACGCTCGCACGACGCCGATCAAGCAGATCGCCTGGGCCGTCGGCGAGGGCGCTTTGGCCGGCATCCAGGTGGAGAAGTACATCGACATGCTCGAGCAGCCGGCAGCGGCCCGGGCCGCGCAAGCCGAGCAAGAGGCAGCCGCCGCGCAGGCAGCAGCAGCGGCATCATCCGACGGCGGCGCCGCTGGCGCTGAGGCAAGTCCCGCCGCCGCTTCGTCGACGAGTAGCACTGAGCGCAAGCTCCCCGAGTAAAGCCGACCTGACCGTCGCCCGTTTCCCAAGGAGGGATCGTCTGTGGACGCAGTCACGCAAGAGAGCTTCGAAGCCGAGGTGTTGCGCGCTCCCGGCAAGGTCTTGGTCGACTTTTGGGCGGAGTGGTGCGGTCCCTGCCGGATCGTCGAACCGGTGCTCGACGAACTCGAAGACGAGTACCGCAACGTGCGCTTCGTGAAGCTCAACGTCGATGAGAACCCCACCGTCGCACAGAGCTATGAGGTGATGAGCATTCCCACGCTGCTCGTCTTCGATGGTGGCCAGGTCGTCAAGCGCGTTGTGGGCGCCCTGCCCAAAGGCAAACTGATCGACGAGCTCAGCGGCTTCCTGGGCTAGATCGCTCTAGCTGGCGTTGGCTTCGGGGCGGGCCCTCAGGCCTGCAGCCGGTAGGCGACGACGTCGAGTGTGAACGATACCAGGCGGTCGGAGAAGGCGAGGTCGATTGCCGTCTGCACTTTGACCGGCAGCTCGCGCATACGCGCGCGTACGAGACCGGCCCGCTCAGGGCCAACGCCCGCCGATTCGAGCCAGTAGTCTAGGTCGACCGTGCGTTTACCCTGAGCCCGTTCGGTGGTCGCTAATCCGGCTTTGGCGAAGAGCTCCTCGTACTCGGAAGCGCGGTAGTAGCGGCGATGCGCCGGTTCACGGAGCTTGGCGACCTCGTTCAGGTACGGGTCAACGAGGTCGCCCACGGAGACCTCGGCCACGACGAGGCGTCCGCCCCGGCTGAGCACGCGAGCCATCTCCTTGAGCGCCGCGACCGGTTCCGGCAAGCGGTGCAAAGCATCGTGGCAGACGACAAGGCTGAAGGCGCCGTCGCCGAAGGGCAAGGCATAAGGGTCACCGCGCGAGAAGTTGACGTTGGCGGCGCCCATCGCAGCTGCTAGGCGGTGCGCCTCCTCGACGAACTCTGTCCGGTCGTCGAGGGCCTCGACCGACTTGACCATCTCAGCCAGGGCGATCGCCACCTCGCCGGCGCCGGCGCCCACGTCGAGCACACCGTCGTGCAGTGTTGGCTGCGCCAACGTCACGATGAGATTCAGCGCAGGGTCGCTGTAGGCACTCACGATACGCTTGCCTCCTTCCCCACCACGCACTAACCGTACGTCTCTGAGAAGATCGTGCCCGTGCGACTCACGCCAATGCCGACCTCGAAGCCGTCAATGCGGGCCGTCTCCGTGTAGTCGCCCGTGCCGCCATCAAGACTGAGCTCACTGGCCAGGGTTTCGCTGCGGATGAACGCCGCGAAACGTTCCGCGAGCTCGCGCAGCTCATCGGGCAGCGCCAGCCGCAAACTGATCGTGTCCTCGATGCGTAGATCGGCGTTCTTACGCGAGAGTTGAACGGCGTGCACGATCTCGCGCACGAGCCCCTCCTCGCGCAGCGCTCCGTCGACCTCCGTCGCCAAGGCGACGGCCCGCTCACCGGCGCGCTCCACGCGATAGCCCGGCATGTCGGTGCTCTCGATCAACAGGTCCGCCTCGCTGAGCTCGACGCGGCTGCCATCACTCAATACGAGCGACACACGACCGTCGGTCTTGAGGTTCGCCACCGTGGCGTCGACATCGAGCGCCGCAAGTGCTTGGCGAATGAGCGGCAGGGCTTTGCCGTAGCGCGGCCCGAGGGCCGGCAAGTTGGGCTTGATCCTCACCGATGAGAGCTCGCTCGCCGACTCGACGAGACGCAGGTTTTTCACGTTGAGCTCGTCGGTGATCAGGTCGGCGAGGCGCGCGAGCGCGACGCGCTCGCGCGCCTCGCCGACCGCGACAACCACCTCGCGCAGCGGCTGCCGCGTCTTTATCGCGGCCGCGTTGCGCGCCGCCCGGCCAAGCTCGACGACCTCACGCGCCACGGCCATGGCGAAACTGGTTTCCTCGTCGACGAGGCTGAGATCGGCTGTCGGCCAGTCGCACAGGTGCACGCTCTCCGGTGCCCCGTCATCGACCGAGCGCACCAGGTTCTGATAGAGCTCCTCGGCGACGAAGGGCGTGTACGGCGCCAAGAGCTTGCTCAACGTCACCAGACACTCATAGAGGGTCTGGTAGGCGGCCAGCTTGTCGCGATCGTGGGCGCTCTTCCAAAAGCGGCGCCGGCTGCGGCGTACGTACCAGTTGGAGAGCTCGTCGACAAACTCTTGGATCGCTCGGCCGCTGTTCGTCACCTCGTACTCTTCCAGGCCCTGCGTGACGGAGTCGACGAGCTTGTGCAGCTCACCGACGATCCAGCGGTCGAGGAGCGGCCTCTCGGCCACGGGCACGACCAGCTCGGCCGGATCGAATCGGTCGATGTTGGCGTACACGGTGAAGAAGCTGTACGTGTTCCATAAGGTGAGCAGGAAACGGCGCACAACCTCATCGACCATCTCCGGGGAGAAGCGCCGCGGGTACCAGGGCGACGAGGTCGTGAACATGTACCAGCGGAAGGCGTCGGCCCCTTGCCGATCGAGCACCGCGTCGGGCTCAACCACGTTGCCGCGGCTCTTGCTCATCTTCTGGCCCTCAGCATCGAGGATATGTCCCAGACAGAGCACTCGTTTGTAGGCGCTCTTACCGAACAGCAGCGTGCCCTCGGCGAGCAAGCTGTAGAACCAACCCCGCGTCTGGTCGATCGCCTCGGCGATGAAGTCGGCTGGGAAGCGAGCCGCGAACGTTTCCGTGTTCTCGAAGGGATAGTGCCACTGTGCGTAGGGCATCGCGCCCGAGTCAAACCAGGCGTCGATGACCTCGGGCACGCGCTGCGCTGCCCCACCGCAGGTGGGGCAGCGCAGCGCGATGTCGTCCACGTAGGGACGATGGAGCTCGAGATCGTCGGGCACAGGAGTGAGGGCGAGCTCGCGTAGCTCGGCCACGCTGCCCACGCAGTGCGTGTGTCCGTGTTCGCAGCGCCAAATCGGCAGTGGCGTGCCCCAGTAGCGGTCACGCGAGAGAGCCCAGTCGACGTTGTTCGCCAGCCACTCGCCAAAGCGACCGTGCTTGATGTGCTCCGGGTACCAGACGACTTCCTCGTTGGCGGCCAGGAGCTGCTCCTTCACTTCGGTCGTGGCGATGTACCAGGTTGCCTTGGAGTAGTAGAGCAGGGGCGTGTCGCAGCGCCAGCAGAAGGGATAGCTGTGCGTGTACGGCACCTCGGCAAGGAGCAAGCCGCGCTCGCGCAGGTCGGCGATGATGTGCGGATCGGCGTCCTTGACGAACTGTCCGGCGAACTGCGTCACCTCGGCCGTGAAGCGCCCCTCACGATCGACCGGGTTCACGAGCGGCAGGTCATTCTCAGCCCCGACGCGCATGTCGTCTTCGCCAAAGGCCGGTGCGATGTGGACCACGCCCGTCCCCTCGGTGGTGGTGACGTACTCGGCCGAGACGACCAAGTGCGCCGGCTTGTCGGCCGGCAGAGCCAAGAAGTCGTAGGGCGCCACGTAGTGCATGCCCACCAGCCTGTCGCCAGAAAAGCTGCCTAGCACGCGCGCTTCGTGCCCCAAGACTCGCTCAACCAGCTCGGCCGCTACCACGAACAGCTCAGCGCGGCTCTCCGCCAAGGCATAGGTGATCTGCGGATGGACGGCCGCGGCCGTGTTCGAGATGAGCGTCCAAGGCGTCGTCGTCCAGGCCAACAGGCTGACCCTGGGGAGCTCGCCCTGACCCTGTCGCGCTACGTCGGCAGCGTGTCCCGCCGGCGATGCGGCGCTTTGGTCGGCCTCGCTCAGGAGCTGCGCCGCATCCTCGGGCACAAGCGGCAAACGCACGTACACGCTCGGCTCGGTGACGTCGCGGTACCCTTGCGAGACCTCATGGCTTGAGATCGCCGTACCGCAACGAGGACAGTAGGGCACAACCTTAAATCCCTCGTAGAGGAGGCCCTTGTCCCAGATCTGACGGAGCAACCACCAGACGGTCTCGATGTAGTCGTTCGTGAACGTGTAGTAGGCATCGTCGAGGTCGATCCAAAAACCGATGCGCTCGGTCATGCGATCCCAGTCGGCGAGGTAGGTGTGCACGCTCTCCTTGCAGAGCTCGTTGAAGCGCGCGATGCCGTAGTCTTCGATCTCCCTCTTGCCGTTGATGCCTAAGCGACGCTCCACCTCCAGCTCGACGGGCAAGCCATGTGTGTCCCAGCCAGCCTTGCGCGGTACGAAGTAGCCCCGCATGGTCTTGTAGCGCGGGAAGATGTCCTTGAAGATGCGCGACAGCACGTGGTGCGAGCCCGGACGACCGTTGGCCGTCGGCGGTCCCTCGTAAAAGGAGAAGAGGGGGCCATCCTTGGTGCGCTCCAGGCTCTTGGCGAAGATGCGCCGATCGCGCCAAAAGGCACGAATGCGCTCATCGAGTTCGGGAAACTCGACCTTGGCAGCTACCTCGCGGAACCTCGGTTTGCCGGTCTGGCTCTGATTCACATCCTCACTCAATCTGCTTCTCTCACGGTCGAAATCGATGCGCTGCGTCGCCAAAGAAAATTCTTGGGCGCCGCACGGCCGGTTACGGGGTCTTCTTGCGCGCTCCTGCTCGCACACGCGCTTTGCGCACACGAACTCCCCGGGGAGGCAATTGTAGCAGACGGGGGTAAAATGACTGGCATGACTGAGACAGACGCCCGCTCAAACGGCGGCCAGCCCGACCTGAGCCGCCTTTTTGTCGCCCTGGATTTCGACGGCACGATCACCGAGGTCGATTGCAACGAGGTCGTGCTGCGCCGCCACACGGACATGCGCTGGTACGCCCTCGAAGAGGCTTCCGCGACCGGGCTCGTTGGCCACGCCGAGGCCCTGCGACACCAGATCAAGATGCTCGACATCCCCCGTGAACAAGTGCTGCGCGAGTTCGCCGAGGCGGCAGTTCTGCGCACCGGCTTCGCCGACTTCTTGCGCTGGCTCATCCGCGGCGGCGCCCGTCCTGTAGTGATCAGCGCCGGTTTCCGCGAGGGTATCGCTGCCGTGTGGCGCCGCGAAGGGCTGCCGCCCATCGACGTCTACGCGAGCGAGCTGAGAGGAGGGCCAGGCGAGAGCTTCGAGGTGGTCATCAACGAGGCGTTTGCTGACTGTGCGGCGTGCGGGCAGAGTGCCTGCAAGACTGGTGTCCTCGACGCGCTGCAACGGCCGGACGACGTGCTCGTCGTCTTCGGCGACGGGGTGTCCGACCTGTGTCTGGCGCGGCGTGCCGACCTGGTCTTCGCGCGGGCGACGTTGGCCGACCTCTGCCAGCGAGAGGGCATTCCTTGGCAGCCGCTGGACAGCTTCACCGTCGCCCAGGCCAAGCTGATGTCTTTGGCGGCAGAGGGGTTCTTTGCCGCCCGCGAGACACCCGTCAACGAGGGCCGCGCGGCGTCGGACGCAACGGCTCGCAGCACGAGGCGCTCATGAGCGAGCGAGAACCCCTGGGCGCGGGAGAGCCAACGAGTACGGGCGAAGCCCTTCGCCAGGCGCAACCGATGAGCCTGCGCATGCACCTCCTGCAGTTCATCAAGTTCAGCATGGTCGGCGGCAGTGGCGTCCTCGTGAACCTCGCCTTCTTCAACGCTACGCTGATCGCCTGGCAAATCTCCACCGGACACATGGGACTGACCGCCGACTACGTCGCCAACGGCCTCGGGTTCATCGTGTCGGTCTGCACGAACTACTACCTCAACCGGCGCTGGACCTTCCGTTCGCGTGGTCGCGTGGCGACGGAGTTCTCCAAGTTCGTCACCGTCAGCGTAGCGGCCTATGTGGTGAACCTGGGCATCTTCACCCTCGCTCACACCCACTTCGCCCTGCGCGGCAACCTGAGCCAGCTCATCGCCATCGCCTCCGTGATGCCCGTCAACTACGTGGCGAACAAGTTCTGGAGCTTCCGGTCGACGACATAGGACCTCGGCAAGGCCGGGCTGCAGAGGCGGGGCACACCCCCTCCGAGGCGCCGCGTCGGCGCCTACGCCGAGCCGTCGGCATCGCGCTCGGACTGCAGGGCCTCGTGTTTGGTGGCCTCTTCGCGCTCGTCTTCCAACGCTTCTGGTACGGGCTCTGGGATATCTCCGATATCACCATCTACTTCGAGTACGCCCGCGACATCGTGGCGCAGGGGATGACCCCCTACAAGGCCTTGCCGCTCGAGTACCCGCCGTTGGCGCTCCCCTTCTTCACGTTACCCTGGGCAGGCGACAATTTCGCCCTCTACCGCGCCCTCTTCAGCCTCGAGATGATCGGCGTTGTGCTACTCACCGCGACCGTCGTAGTTATCACGGCCGCCGCGCTGTGGCCTGCGGCGGCGCGGCGGCCGCTGCTCGCCGGTGTGAGTTTCGCCGCCTTCGTGGCCGCCATGGGCGCCATCGTGATGAACCGCTTCGACATCGTCGTCGCCCTCGTGTTCGTGCTCGCCCTTTGGCTCATGGCGCAACGACACTGGAAGCTCGCCGCCCTCGTCCTGGGTCTCGGGTTCGCGGTGAAACTCACGCCAGCGGTGCTCCTGCCCGTGCTCTTCGTCCTTATGGGCAGACCGCTCCGGCGCTGGCTCTGGCCGGCGGTCCTCTTCGCCGCCGCGGCCGTCCTGCCGTTCCTGCCTTGGCTGGTCATCGCTCCACGAGGAATCTGGCACATCTTCGCCTACCACCTCGACCGCCCCCTGCAGATCGAGAGTGTCCTGGGCACGCCCTTGTTCATCGCCCACGGGCTCGGGCACCTCTGGATCGACATCGCCACCGACTACGGATCACAGAGCATCGCCGCTAGCGGTGCGACGACGATGGTCCGCCTGTCGAGCCCGCTGACGTTCCTGGCGCTGCTTGCCGTGTACGGACTCGTCGTGCGGCGCCGCGCGCACCTGCGCGCGGCGCCGCACGACCTCCCCCTCGTCGTCCTGGCCGTGATCCTCGCCTTCCTCGCCTTCGGCAAGGTCCTCTCGCCTCAGTTCCTCATCTGGATCCTGCCCGTGGCGGCACTTGTCCTCATCGAGGATCCGCTCACCGGCGGCCTGGCGCTGGCCACCGTCTTCCTCACGCAAGTGGAGTTCCCACGCCTGTACTGGGATCTCGTTTACCTGCGAGGACCGGCCTGGGGCGTGGTCGCGGCACGCAACGTGCTCTTACTCATCACGTTCGGCGTGACCTTATGGCGGCTGTGGCGGTTGCCGGCAGCGGGCGCGAGCCACAGGCGGCGTCTGGGTCCTTCAGGGTCGGTCACAGGCACCCTCATCCCCGGGCCGTCGGCAGCCGACGAGCAACCTACCTCAGACCACGTCGCTGAAGCGCGTGATTGAACGCGCTCGCCCGCCCTCGGCCTCGATGAACACCCCGTCGAGGCGCACCGGTCCCTCGGCAACCTCGAACTGCACCGGCATCTCGGTCGTGAAGCGCCGCAAGATGATGTCGGTACGCACGCCGATGACCGACTCCAGCGGTCCAGTCATGCCCACGTCGGTGATGTAGGCCGTGCCCTTGCCAAGCACACGTTCGTCGGCAGTCTGTACGTGCGTATGGGTGCCCAGCACAGCCGTGACGCGCCCATCGAGGTAGTGGCCCAGGGCCACCTTCTCGCTGGTCGCCTCGGCGTGCATATCGACAACGATCGTCTCGGCCAGCGCTCCGGCCTCCTTAACCAAGTCATCGACGATGCGAAACGGGGAGATGCCACACTCCAGGTACAGGGTCCCCATGAGGTTGATCACCGCGACCTCGCCAGCCTGCGTAGGGCGCACCGTGAGGCCCCGTCCCGGAGCCTCAGCCGGATAGTTGGCCGGGCGCACGATACGGTCGCTCGCCTCCAAGAAGGGAAAGACGTCGCGCTGGCGCCACACGTGGTTGCCCAGGGTCAGCACGTCGACCCCGCCCGCAAGCAGCCTTTGGGCGATCTTCGTTGTGATCCCCGCCCCGTTGGCGGCGTTCTCGCCGTTGGCGATGATGACGTCGGGCCGATAACGCTCACGGAGCATCGGCAGGTGCCCCAGGAGAGCCTCCCGCCCCGGTTGGCCGAAGATGTCGCCGATGAAGAGGATCCTCAACGAACGCCTCGCCTGCCTCGCCTTTGCCGCGCCATTCCCGTCGCCGCAAGTCTATACCGTCCTGCGCTCGCAGGAGACCGACGGCCAGTAGCGCCCGGCGCGCACGACGCACCGCAGCGAGCCGCTGATGAGCGGGCGAAGCTCCCTGAGTAGGTGCAGCTGTTCTTCAGCGGTCAGCCTAGCCGCCGATGAGCAGGCGGAGCGCCCCCTGCGCCGCACTGAGGAGGCCCGAGGGGTAAACACCCAGCGCCAGCACACCTACAGCCGTGAGCCCCATGGCGGTGCTGATGCCCGGTGTCGGCGAGAGCAGGGCTGGCGCTGGCTGCGCCCCCTCCTCCTGCTCGCGGAAGAACACGTACCACACGACGCGCAGGTAGTAGAAAGCCGACACAGCCGCCATGACGACCGCGATGATGGCCAGCCACGTCAACCCGGCGTCGATGACCGCCGTGAAGATGTAGAACTTGCCCCAGAAGCCGATCGTCGGCGGGATGCCGGCTAGCGAGAGCATGAAGAGTGTGAGGGCGATAGCCGCCCACGGCATCTGCCGCCACGTGCCGGCCATCTCATCGAGCGTGTACCTGAACCCGGGTTGGCGATTGCGCACAAACACCAACAAGCCGAAAGCGCCCAAGTTCATCACCGCGTAGGCCGCCAGGTAGAAGAGCACTGCGCTGGAGCCGTGCGGATCGCCCTGCGCGTGACCCACGGCAATCACGCCGAGCAGCAGGTAGCCGGCATGGGCGATGCTCGAGTAGGCCAGCATGCGCTTGAGGTTACGCTGCGGCAAGGCGAGCACGTTGCCGACGACCATGGTCAGCACGGCCAGCACGATGAGGATGTTGGACCACACGCTCCAGTCGGGCAACGCCGCCACGGTGAAGAGCTTCACGAGCCCGGCGAAGGCGCCGGCTTTGACGCCCACGGCCATGAAGGCGGTCACTGGCGTCGGGGCGCCCTCATACACGTCCGGCGCCCAGCCGTGGAACGGCACGGCGGAGATCTTGAAGCCGAAGCCAGTTGCCACCAGCACAAGGGCCACAATGGCGATGCCGTTACGCGCCCCAGCGTTGGCCAAACCGGCCGCGATGTCGGCGTAATTCGTGCCTCCCGACAGGCCATAGAGCAGAGCCAGGCCGAAGAGCAAGATGGCCGACGAGAAGGCGCCGTTGACGAAGTACTTGATCGCCGCTTCGCCCGAGGTACGCGAGCCGCGCAGGAAGCCCGCCATCACGTAGGTGGGCAGCGACATGAGCTCGAACGAGATGAAGAGCGCGATCACGTCGGTCGAGATGGCCATGCCGATCATGCCGGCGATGATGAGCAAGAGCAAGCCGTAAAACTCGCCGGCTGGCGCCTTGTGCTCACGCAGGTACGCGTCGGAGACCATCACAGTGAGCACCCCGACAGCGCAGAAGAGCAGCGTGAAGTAGAGGGCGTACCTGTCCATGACCACCATGCGGGCAAAGCCGACCTCGGGCTGGCGAGCCCGCAGGTGCAGCCCACCACTGAAGGTTACCCACTGGCCTAAAGCGGTGCCCGCAGCGGCGACCAGACCCAGCGCCGCCACGTAGGCGAGGGCGCCTTTGCGCGCCACGAAGAGGTCGGTCACAAACACGACGAGCGCCGCGACCATGACGACGACGCCGGGCAAGATCACGAAGAGGGAGTTGTTGACCATCTAGAACACTCCCCTGGTCACGTTGAACAGGTCGGCCCAGCTGCGCCCCTGTGCGTGCGCTTGCGAGATGGACGGACCGACACGGTCAAGGATCTCGCGCACCGGGACGTGCAGCAGGTTCAAGAACGTGTCGGGATACACGCCGACCCAAACGGCGAAGACGAGCAACGGAACCAGCGAGCTAATCTCGCGCAGACTGAAGTCGTACAGCCCCACTTGCGGCATGACCTCCTCGTCACCGCGATCGTTGAAGAACGTCCGCTGGAACATCCACAGGAGGTAGCAGGCCGCCAGGATCACGCCCGTCGCGGCCACCGCGCCGATCGGCCGCGAATAGTGGAACAGGCCCAGCAAGCTCAAGAACTCACCCACGAAGCCGTTCAGCCCGGGCAAGCCAAGCGAGCCGAGCGTAAAGAAGAGGAAGAAGCCCGCCATTACCGGCAGCGGCTTGGCAAGCTGACTCAACTTGGCGATCTCGCGCGTGTGCGTGCGCTCGTACAGGAAGCCGACCAAAAGGAAGAGGGCGCCCGTCAGGATGCCGTGGTTGAACATCACCAGGATGGCGCCTTCCATACCCTGCGGGTTGCCCGCCAACGCGATGGCCGCGAAGATGCCGGCGGTGACGAACCCCATGTGGCTCACGCTCGAGTAAGCGACGAGCTTCTTCAAGTCCTTCTGCATCATAGCCACGAGAGCGCCGTAGAGGATGGCGATCACCGAGAACACGACCACCCAGGGCACAAACGTTACCGCCGCGTCGGGGAAGAGGGGCAAGCAGAAGCGCAACATACCGTATCCGCCCATCTTCAGGAGCACGCCAGCCAGGATCACCGAGCCGGCCGTGGGCGCCTCGACGTGCGCGTCGGGCAACCACGTATGCAGGGGGAACATCGGCACCTTGATGGCGAAGGCGACGAAGAAGGCGAGGAAGGCCCAGAACTGGAAGTGGTACGGGTAGACCTGGCGACTCAGCTCCTGAATGTTGAAGGTGAGCGCCCCAGTCTGGCCCTTCACGTAGTACACCGTAGCGATGATGGCGACCAACATCAGCACGCTTCCGGCGAACGTGAAGAGGAAGAACTTGATCGCCGCGTAGACTTTGCGCGGCCCGCCCCAGATGCCGATGATGAAGTACATCGGGATCAGCATCGCTTCCCAGAACACGTAAAAGAGGAAGATATCGGTGGCCGCGAAGACGCCCACCATGCCGACCTGGAGCAAGAGCAAAGAGACGAAGAAGCCGCGCTCGCGATCCTTGACGTAGTACCAGCTCGAGATAATGACGATGAAGCCAAGCAGCGTGGTCAGGAAGATGAGCAGCGCCGAGATACCGTCGACGCCGAAGCTGTAGTGAATGTTGAGGCTCTTGATCCAGGTCACGTCCTCCGTGTACTGCATGCCGGGAGCACCCGTCTTGAAGCGCAGCAACAGCACGGCCGCCAGCACGAAGGCAGCCACCGTGGTGACCAAGGACACGACCTTATAGAACTGCGGGCGGCCCTTGCCGAACAAGAGAATGAGCACGACCCCAACCAGGGGCAGGTAAGTGATCGTCGACAGAATAGGGAAGCCGATCTCGTGCCACGTCATCTCAGGCCCCCCACACGTAGCGGAACACGATGATCAGCACGAACACGCCGCCGAAGATGGCTAGCGCGTAGTTCTGCACGCGGCCGGTCTGCAGGGGTCGCAGCGTTGCCCCCACCCAGCCCCAGAGCCAGGCCAAGCCGTTGACGGCGCCGTCGATCACTTTGACGTCGAAGAAGGTCCACAGCCAGGTTGCGCCGCCAATGACCGGGCGGATGATGGCCACCTCGTAGAGTTCGTCTTGGTAGAACTTGCGGAACGACAGCCGGTAGGCGAAGGGGAAGCGCTCTGCGAGGGCGGCCGGCGCGGTGGTGTTCTTGATGTACATGACGTAGGCCACGTAAACGCCGGAGAGAACCACGGCCAACGACAGCAGCATGAGGCCACCGCCCGTACCCAACCAGGCGAACTTCTCGCTCTCAGCGTGGAAGAAGACCGGCTCCAGGAAGCGATGAATCCACCCGTGCTCGGGCTCCAGGCCGACGGCCAGGCCCAGGAAGGCGGCTGGGATGGCGAGGATCACGAGTGGAACAGTCATCACGGCCGGTGACTCGTGGATGTGCTTCTGCACCTCGGCCGGCGCCCGCGTCTCGCCGAAGAAGGTCATGAAGATGAGGCGAAACATGTAAATGCCGGTCACGAAGGCGGTCACGATGCCCACGATCCACACGGCGTAGTAACCGTGACTGAAGGCGCCGCCGAGGATCTCATCCTTGGCCCAGAAGCCCGACAAGGGGAAGATACCGGCCATCGAGGCAGCGGCGGTGATCATCGTCCAGAAGGTCCAAGGCATCTTCTTGCGCAGGCCACCCATGTGACGCATATCGGTGTCGTTGGACATGGCGTGCATCACTGAGCCCGCGGCGAGGAAGAGCAAGCCCTTGAAGAAGCCGTGCGCGAAGAGGTAGAAGATGCCGGCTGCCCAGGCTCCCGCACCCAACGCCATGAACATGAAGCCCAGCGACGAGACGGTCGAGTAGGCGATCACCCGCTTGATGTCGTTCTGCGTCAGGGCGATGAGGGCCGAGTAGACGGCCGTGAAGGTGCCAATGCCCATCACGACCAGCATGGCGTCGTGCGAGTGGATGAAGAGCGGGTAGGAACGCGCCACCATGTAGACGCCCGCGTTGACCATCGTCGCCGCGTGGATGAGGGCACTGACCGGCGTTGGGCCCTCCATCGCGTCGGGCAGCCACACGTGCAGTGGGAACTGGGCGCTCTTCCCCGTGGCGCCCATGAAGAGCAGCAAGCAAATCCACAAGAGGGTGCCGCTGCCCGCCATGGCCACCTTACCGAACACAGTGGTGAACTGCAGGCTCCCGAAGGTGAAGAAGATCGTTAGCATGCCGAGCGTGAAGCCGAAGTCGCCGACGCGGTTGACGAGGAAGGCCTTCTTACCCGCTTGCGCCGCGGTCTTGCGCTGGAACCAGAAGCCGATCAGCAGGTAGGAGCAGAGGCCAACGCCCTCCCAGCCAAGGAACAGCAGCAAGTAGTTGTTGGCCAGGATGAGGGTGAACATCATGAACATGAACAGGTTCAAATAGGCGAAGAAGCGGTAGTAGCCCTCGTCGCCCTTCATGTAACCGATGGAGTAGTAGTGGGTCAGCATGCCGATTGTGCCGACCACGAGGAGCATGATGGCAGTCAGCGTGTCGACCAAGAATCCCCAGGAGACGGTGAAGTTCCCCGACCTTACCCAGGTGAAGGCGTTCCACTCGAAGGGTTGATGTTGATGGCTCAGCACGTGCCAAAACACGTACATGCTGAGTGCCCAGGAGACGGTCACCACGGCAACTGAGACCACGTGTGCCTGCGTGCGCAGGTAGCGTTTGCCGAAGAGCAACGTGAAGACGAAGCCACCCAGGGGCAAGAGCGGAATGAGGGCGACGGCTACTTTCACCACGAGACTCCTCTGGCATTGCCCGACATGCCACTCACCCCTTCATCTCGTCGAAGCGGTCGGCTTGTATGGTGCGGTGCGTGCGGTAGTTGGCGATCACGATGGCCAAACCGACCGTCACTTCGGCTGCCGCGATCGTAACCACGAAGAGGACGAAGAGCTCGCCCCGCCCGGCGGCAGCCGGGATGAAGTTAGAGAAGGCAACCAGAGCGATGTTGACGGCGTTCAGCATGAGCTCGAGGCTCATGATCACCAAGATGACGTTGCGGCGCGCCAAGACCCCGAAGGCGCCGATGGAAAAGAGCCCCACGGCGAGAGCCAGATACCAGTCGACAGCGCTCACAGCCGGTCCTCCTTACGCGAGAGCACGATGGCGCCGATCATGGCGGCCAGCAAGACGAGCGAGACCAGCTCGAAGGGAAACACGTACTGGTTGAAGAGCAGGTGGGCGATCTCGCCGATGCTCGGGTTCTGCGCCACGGTGGTTACCCCATTCAGCTTCGCCGAGACAAGCACCACTGTGGCCAACAAGGCTGTTGCTACAGCGAGCGGCAGAGCGAAGAGACTCTGCGTGTTGAAGAACAGGCGGTACTCGCCCTTCTGCGATTCGGTCAGCATGATGGCAAAGAGGATGACGACTGAGATGGCCCCGACGTAGAGCAACACCTGGATGACCGCCAGCAACGGCGCGTGCAGCAAGGCGTAGACGGCGGCCACGCCCAGGAAGCAGAAGACCATCGACACGGCCGAGCGCACGATGCTCCGGAAAGCGACCACGCCGATGCCGCAGACCAGCACCCACGCGGCCACGATAGCGAAAGCGACGGGATGGAAGTCGCCCTGCGGCATTTAGTCGCCCTTCTCCGTCGTAGTTGACTCCTTGGTTGGCTGCCTGCCGTCGCGGGCACCGTCGCCGCCCAGAGGCGACCACTGCCAGCCCTCGCCCTTCAGGGTGTCGAGCACGTGGGGCACCAGGTCGGTGAGCGTCTCACGCAGCGGATCGATCGGCTTAGGCTCACGGACGAAGAGCGGCGATACGGCGAGCTTCTTGCGGTCGAAGTCGGCCAACTCGAAGAAATCGCCTTGCTCGAGGGCGTTGTAGGGACACACCTCGACGCACTCACCGCAGAACATGCAGCGGCTCTCGTCGAGCTCGTAGCTGGTCAACACACGTGGGTTGGTCTCGATCGAGCCCGTTGGGCAGGTCTCGGCGCACTTGCCGCAGGAGACGCAGCCGACCAGCTGCAGAGGCAGGTTGTCGGCGGTCGAGACGATCGCGTTGAAACCACGCCCCATAGTGTCGTAGCAGCTTGAGCCGACCTCTTGGCGGCAGATGTTGACGCAGCGCATGCAGTTAATGCAGCGATTGGGCTCGCGCATGATGAAGTCGTGGCGAAAATCGGCCGGGTAGTTGTGCGCCGCCTGGCCGTGAAAACGATTCTTGAAGACCTCGTACTCGATCGAGTAGCGCTGCAGGTCGCACTTACCGTTCGCCGGGCAGTAGCAATCGAGACAGAGGTCGGCCCCGCGACGCGCTTCTTCCTCGGTCAGGCCGAGCTCGATCTGCTCGAAGTTGTGCTTGCGATACTCTGGGTCGAGCTTGGGCATCTCGGCCGGCGGCTCCGGGTGAGTGACGTCGGTTGTCATGTCGATGAAGACCGGCTTGATCTCGGCCATACGGACGATACGCGGGTCGAGGTCGGTCTTAGCGGACAAGGCTTCGAAGAACGGCGTGGCGTTGAGCTCGGCCAGCTCCTCCGAAACGCGGCGCATATCTTCGCCGCGCAAGAAGGCGTCCATGCTCCAAGCGGCCTTCTTACCTTGCGCGACAGCTTGAATCACCGTCTGGGCGCCGAGCACCACGTCGCCGCCAGCGAAGACCTTCGGGTTGGCGGTTTGGAACGTCCACTGGTCGGCCTCGATCGTGCGCCACTTGGTGCGCTTGATGCCCTGCTCCTCGCTCGTGCCGTCGAGCTTGGGGTACTGGCCGATGGCGGTGATCACTTGGTCGCACTCAACCACGTAGTTGCTACCCTCGATCGGCACCGGGCGCCGACGGCCGGAAGCGTCCGGTTCGCCCAGCTCCATGCGGACCATCTCGATGCCACGCACGTGGCCACGCTCGTCGGTGAGGATCTTGACCGGCGCCGTGAGTAGCTCCAGCTTGACGCCCTCCTCTTCGGCCTCGTCGACCTCGGTGTGGTGCGCCGGCATCTCCTTGCGCGAGCGGCGGTAGAGGACGGTGACCTCTTTGGCGCCCTTGCGCACCGAGGTGCGCGACGCATCCATGGCGGTGAAGCCGCCGCCGATGACGGCGACCTTCTCACCGACCCACACGTCGCCCTTCAGCTCGAGCTCGCCGAGGAAGTCGATCGCTGAGATCACGCCCTCGGCGTCCTCATTCTCGATGCCCATCTCGTTTGAGTTAAAAGCCCCCAGGGCGAGGAAGACGGCGTCGTACTCGGCGGTCAAGTCTTCCAGCTGAATATCGACGCCCAGACGAGTGTTGCACTGGAGCTCGATGCCCAAGCGCCAGAGCATGTTGAACTCCTTGTCGATCACGTTGCGCGGCAGACGGTAGCTCGGAATGCCGTAGCGCAACATGCCACCCGGCTTGGGCATCGCCTCAAAGACCTTCACGGCGTGCCCTTCGAGGCGCGCGTAGAAAGCGGCCGACAACCCGCCGGGGCCAGCGCCAACGATGGCGATGCGCTTACCCGTATCGGGCTTCGGGGCCACGGGCAAGAGCAACTCGCCCTCTTGCTCGGCATCGAGGCACTGGTCGGCCATGAAGCGGTGCAGCCAACAGATGGTAATCGGATGTTCGACCAGCTGGCGCCGGCAGGGACCTTCACAGGGCCGCGGGCAGACCCGCCCCAAAATAGCGGGGAACGGCAAGTCTTCGCGCAGTTTGCGCACGCCGTTCTCGTAGTCACCGTGGCTGATGTAGTCGAGGAACTGCGGGATCTTGATGTGTGTCGGACAGGCGTCGCGGCACGGCGGAGTGCAGAACGAGTTGTGGTCGCTCAGCAGCAGCTCCAGGTAGAGCCTGCGCATGGCGCGCAACTTATCGGTGTTGGTGCGCACAACCATGCCCTGGGCCGCCGCTGTAGCGCAGCTGGGGACGCTCTTGCGGGCGCCCTCAACCTCGACCAAGCACACGCGGCACGCCGCAGTTGCCGGCAGGCGCGGCTCGTAGCACAGCGTCGGGATGTGGATGCCGGCGCGCTGCGCCGCCTCGAGGATCGAGTCGCCCTTCTCGCAGACGACTTGCTGATCGTCGATCGTCAGGGTGATTTGCCCGGGCCTAACGGCCGGCACAGTGGCACCCGTCGTCGTTTCGCTTGTACTCGCCATACCTTACGCTTCTTTCGCTTGGGTCGGCGGCGTCGCGTCGCGGCCCGAGAAGACTTTCACCGCGTCAAAGTTGCACACCTGGCGACAGGTGTCGCACTTGATGCAAGCGCTCGTGTCGATGACGTGCGGCTGTTTGCGCTCGCCGCTAATAGCTTGCGTGGGACACTTCTTGGCGCATAGGGTGCAGCCCGTGCACGCCTCGGCGTCGATGTAGTAGGTGATCAGCGCCTTACAGCTACCCGCCGGACAGCGCTTGTCGAAGATGTGCGCCTCGTACTCAGCACGGAAGTAGCGCAGTGTGGTGAGCACCGGGTTGGGGGCCGTGCCGCCAAGCGCACACAGGGTGCCCTCGGCGACGTAGTTAGCCAGCTCCTCCAGTAACTCGATGTCGCCCTCGCGGCCCTCCCCGTTGCAGATCCGCTCGAGGACCTCGAGCATGCGCTTCGTGCCCAAGCGGCAGGGGACACACTTACCGCAGCTCTCGTCCTGAGAGAACTGCAGGAAGTAGCGCGCCAGATCAACCATGCAGGTCGTGTCGTCGACCACGACCATGCCGCCTGAGCCGACGATCGCTCCCGAAGCGGTCAGGGTCTCGTAGTCGATCGGCGTATCGAGCGCCTCCGCCGGTAGGCAGCCGCCGGACGGGCCACCCAGCTGCACGGCCTTGAACTCGCGCCCGGGCAGCATGCCGCCGCCGATATCGAAGATCACGTGACGTAGCGTCGCGCCCATGGGCACTTCGACCAAGCCGCCGTTGCGGACCTTGCCGGTGAGCGAGAAGATCTTCGTGCCCTTGGCCGTGCCCGTGCCCATGGCAGCGTAGGCCTCGGCGCCGTGGGCGATAATCCAGGGCACGTTCGCGTACGTTTCGACGTTGTTGATGTTGGTCGGCTTGCCCCAGAGACCCTCGATAGCAGGGTAGGGCGGCCGGGTGCGCGGCATACCGCGACGCCCTTCGATCGAGGCCATGAGGGCCGTTTCCTCGCCACACACGAAAGCGCCGGCACCCTGGCTAATGCGGATGTCGAAGCTGAAGCCCGACCCGAGGATATTGTCGCCGAGGATGCCACGCTCGCGCGCTTGCTCGAGCGCCCGCGTCAGGCGCTGGACAGCGAACGGGTACTCGGCGCGCACGTACACGTAGCCCTCACTGGCGCCGATGGCGAAGGCGGCGATGATCATGCCCTCAACCACAGCGTGCGGATTACCCTCAAGCACCGAGCGGTCCATGAAGGCACCCGGGTCGCCCTCGTCGGCGTTGCAGATCACGTACTTGAAGTCGCCCGGAGCGTTACGCGTCAGGCGCCACTTGGTCCCGGTCGGGAAGCCAGCACCGCCGCGCCCCCGCAGGCCCGACTCCTCCACCAGGTCGACGACCGCCTCCGGATCGTTGTCGATGAGGACCTTGGCGAGCGAGCCATAACCTTTGCGCGCCAGGTAGTCGTCGATCGAGTACGGGTCGATCTTGCCGTTCTGTGCCAGCACAAGGCGCTTCTGGAGACTGTAGAAAGCGATGTCGCGCTCGTGGGCCACTGGGGCACCCGTCTGCGGATCCTTGTAGAGCAGCTTCTCGGCCGCTCCGTCGCCGACGACGCTCGCCTCGATGATCTTGCCCACTTGAGCCGGCTTCACGTGCGGGTAGAAGATGCCCTGCGGCTGGATGACCACGATCGGCCCCTGCTCGCAGAAGCCGTGGCAGCCCGTCTCCACGATCGGCACGGTGTCGGTCAGCCCGCGAGCCGCAAGCTCCTCCTTGATCGCCTCGCGCACAGCGACGCGTCCGGAGGCGTGGCAGGCTGTGCCGGCGCAGATACGAATCTCTTTTTGCGCCGGCACAGCCTGCTGACGTACTTCTTCATCGGCAATGTCAACGCGAGCGACAACGGCCTCCGGGCGGAACGCCGCCCGAAGGGCCTCGCGGATGACCTGCTCGCGCGCTGTCACCTCGACGCTCACTCCAGTCCCTCCCGGCGGCGCAAGTCGTGCACGAGCTGGCGAGCGCTGTCGGGCGTCATGCGCCCATGGGTCTCGTCGTCGCCGACACGCACCACAGGCGCGAGAGCGCAGGCGCCCACGCAGTTGACCGCTTGCAGCGTAAACAGTCGGTCTTTGGTGGTCTCGTTCAGCTCAATGCCGAGCACCTCGGAGAAGGCTGCCGAAACGAGGGGCGCGCCGGCCACGTGGCAGGCTGTGCCATGGCAAACCGTGATCAGGTACTTGCCGACGGGCTTGAGGCGGAACTGATTGTAGAAGCTCGCCACGCCGTAAATCTCCGAGAGAGACACGCCAGTCCGCTGGGCAATCTCCTGGAGGGCCAAGCGCGGTAGGTAGCCGTACTGCTCCTGTGTCTGCTGCAGGATCTGAATCATGCGCGTCCCGCTCTCGAAGTAACCGGCCACGATCGGTTCGAGCTTGCTCAAATCAATGGGCGGTTGCGATTCGAGGCGTTCACGCACGATGTGCGCCTGGTTGGGCACGGGCAGCTTGTACTTCGACTCGGCGTTGACGCGGATCACCTGCACGGGGCAGTTCGTCTCGCACAGCGTGCAGGCACGACAGCGCGCCTCGCCACTGGAGGCGTCGACGACCACGCGGAAGAGGCCGCGGCTACGCTCCGGCAGCTCGAAGCGCTCTTCCGGATACTGCTCGGTGATCTTCTTCGCCGGCAGGTGCTTGAGCGTCTGCCGCATGGCTTTGAGCATGCCCAACATTAGCGTCGCGCTCCCGTATCGGCCATTGCCGCTGCCGTCGGCATCGCTGGCGCCTCACTGACAACGGGGATCTTCGCCCGCTGCTTCTCCAGGCGCCAACGGAGTACGCGATCGAACGAGCCCATGAACACCAGAAGGGCTAGCCAGCTGAAGGCGGCGACGGCGAGCTTCCAGTGCGGCGCCCAAATGATGATCGCCGCGGTCACCAAGATGTTGGCCAGCGCCAATGGGATGAGGATCTTCCACGCGAAGCTCATGAGCTGGTCAACCTGCAGACGCGGCATCGTCAGGCGGATCCACACGAGCGTGAAGACGAGCACGTAGGCCTTGATCAGGAACCACACGATCGGCACCAGGGCGACACCGTTGATGACGATGAGGTCAGCCAGTGGTCCCTGCCAGCCGCCGAAGAAGAGCGTCACGATCACCATCGACATAATCGTCAAGCTGGCGTACTCGTTCAGGTAGAACATGCCGAAGCGCATGGCCGCATACTCGGTGCCGTAGCCGGCAACGAGCTCGGACTCGCCTTCGGGAAGGTCGAACGGTCCCCGGTTCATCTCGGCAATCGAGGCGATGAAGAAGATCAGGAACGTGAACGGCACGAAGAAGAACAGCCAGTGGTAGTGGTCTTGCCAGCTCACCACGTCGTTCAGGCTCCACGAGCCAACCATCATCGCCAGGATCAGCAACGAGAGGATCATGGGGATCTCGTAACTCACCATCTGCGCCCCGGCACGCAAGGCACCGACGAGGGAGTACTTATTGTTCGAGGCCCAGCCACCAATGAGGATCGAGAGCACGGTGAAGCTGGTGATCGCCACGAGGTAGATTAGGCCCACATTGAGGTTCTGGCCTGTCCACCCCTTTGTGTAGGGGATGACGAGCTGGATAGAGACGGCCGGGATCATGACCATCAGCGGCGCCAGCGTGAAGAGAAACTTGTCGGCTGCCGAGGGAGCAAAGTCCTCTTTGCCCATCATCTTGAAGGCGTCGGCGACGCTCTGCAGGATGCCGTGCGGACCTGTGCGGTTGGGCCCGTGCCGGTCCTGCATGAAGGCCAGGAAGCGGCGCTCGAACAGGATGTTGACGAGCGCCGCACCGAAGACCACCGCGTAAGCGATGAGGATCGCCACGATGGCGCGCACGTATGGTTCGACGTCATGCCAGAACTGGTGCCAAGTCACTAGCGGTCGATCCCTCCTAAGACCAGGTCCATGCTGCCCGAGATGGCGATCGCGTCGGCGATCTTCACCCCTTTGAGCAGCTTGGGGAACACCTGCAGGTTGACGAAGCAGGGGTCACGGTACTTGAGCCGGTAGGGGTAGCGTGAGCCATCCGAGACGATGTAGGTGCCGTACTCGCCCCGCGGGTTCTCTTGGGCTGTGTAACAGGCGCCGGGCGGCGGTGTGATCACGTACGGCGGCCGCAACGTGCCCAGCTGGACGGGGCCCTTGGGCAGCATGTCGAGCGCCTGACGCACGATCTTCACCGACTCACGCATCTCGGCAATACGCACCTGGTAGCGATCGTACACATCGCCGTGCGTGCCCACCGGGATCTCGAAGTCGAGCTCAGGGTAGACGGAGTAGGGGCGCGTGCGCCGCAAGTCGTGTTTGACCCCTGAGGCGCGCGCGTTGGGACCCGTAATGGCGTACTCCTTCACGTCCTCCTGTGTGAGCACACCCTTGCCCAAGGTGCGCTGCAGGAAGATCGCATTGTCGTTCACCAGGTTCTCGTACTCGACGATCTTGGGCGGGAAGTAGTCGAGGAACTCGCGACACTTCTCGACCCAGCCATCGGGTAGGTCGTAGCGCACGCCGCCGAAGCGGAAGTAGTTGAACATCATGCGCGCACCGCTCGCCGCCTCAAGGAGATCGAGGATGCGCTCGCGGTCGCGGAAAGTGTAGAAGGCCATGGCCGTGCCCAGGGGCGCCAAGTCGGCGACGAAGGTGCCGATGGCCACGAGGTGGCTAGCGATGCGGTTCAGCTCGGCCATAATGACGCGGATGAACTCGGCCCGGCGCGTCACGGGAATGCCGGCGAGCTTCTCGACCGTGCGCACGTAGCCCCACTCGCAGTTCATGCCGGCAACGTACTCGGTGCGGTCGGGAATGGGGATGTACTGAAAGTACGTGCGTCTCTCGGCCAGCTTCTCCTTGCAACGGTGCAGGTAGCCGATGACCGGGATGACATCGCGGATGACCTCTCCGTCGAGCGTCACGACGAGGCGCAGCACGCCGTGCGTAGAGGGATGCTGGGGCCCCATGTTGACGATGACCGTACCCAGCTCGAGACCCTCCAGGTCGCTGACCGATTGCTCGGCCTTCACCCGCTCTATGGCGAGACGCACCGCTGAGTCGGGGGCTTCGTTGGAGAAGACGTCAGACATTGGGGTGGTTCTCAACCAGGTCGACGTAGTCTTTGCGCAGCGGGTGGCCGATCCAGTCATCTTTGAGCAAGATGCGCCGCAGGTCGGGGTGTCCCTCAAAACGCACGCCCATCATGTCCCACGCTTCGCGCTCGTGCCAGTTGGCCGCCGGATAGATGTCGCAGATCGTGTCGCACACGGCATTGTTGCGGTCGATCTCGACATGCAGCTCAATGTAGGTGTTAGTGGAGTAGGAGTAGAGATGGTAGACCGTCTCCAGGTGAGTCACGTAATCAACCGCAGCGACGAAGTTACAAGAGTCGTAGGCGATCTCGCCCAGCCCCTTTAACTTGGCCGCTACCGCATGCAACTTGTGCCGGTCGACGCGGGCAACCAGCGTGTCCGGCTCTTGCACGCGCAGGTCAACGAGATCATCACCAAACTCGCCCTGCAAACGAGTTCCCAGTTCGTCCAGCGTGAGCTTAACAGCGCCGATCTCGATGCCCACCTACTGCACCTCTTGACTCTCAGCCGCGTTCGTGGGTAGGCGGCCATCAGTCTGACCGGCGGGCGCGATAGCGCGCTCGCCTTCTCCTCTGAGCGACGCCAGTGCGAGCTCGTCGCCCTCGTCGATACGGGGCGCCACGAAACTCATCTTCTGGATCTTCTTCTGCAGTTGCAGCATCCCATGGAAGAGAGCCTCGGGTCGTGGTGGACAGCCGGGGATGTACACATCGACCGGCACGATCTTGTCGACCCCGTTGACGACGTTGTAACCGTCGTAGAAAGGTCCGCCGCTGGTAGCGCACGCACCCATCGAGATGACCCACTTGGGCTCTGACATCTGGTCGTAGAGGCGCTTGAGCACCGGCGCCATCTTCTCGTTCACCGTACCAGCGACGATCATGAGGTCGCACTGGCGCGGCGTCGGGCGGAACACTTCCCAGCCGAAGCGGGCGATGTCGAAGCGAGCGAAGCCGGAGCTCAACATCTCGATGGCGCAGCAAGCGATGCCGTAGGTGAAGGGGAAGATCGAACGCGAGCGCGCCCAGTTGAAGACCAGGTCGGCGGTCGTAGTAACGATGTTGGGATGCTCGAAGCGCTCGAGCTTGGGATAGTGGTCCATGACGCGCGCCATCACATCCACTCGAGCGCTCCCTTCTTCCAAGCGTAGCCGAGCCCAACGACGAGCACGAGGACGAAGATGACGACCTCGATGAACCCCGCCCCACCTAAGGAGCGGAAGACGAGCGTCCAGGGAAACAGGAACACGGCCTCGACATCGAACACCAGAAAGAGCAGGGCGAAGATGTAGTAGCGCACGGCGAAGGGAGACCACGGGCTGCCGAAGGCAGGAATGCCGCATTCGTACGTGGCTGCCTTTTCGGGAGAGGGATTAGATGGGTTGACCACCGCCGAGACGGCCAAGATGAGCAGCACCATCAGCACGCCTGACGCCATGAAGGCCGCGACGTAGAGCCAGTTGGTCAGGTATGCACCGGTCACGAGGCGAAGAACCCACTCAGTCGAGACGTTTCGTACACGAGACTCCCACAGCCCACAAAAAACTGCCACCACAGCCGCGAACGAGCACGGACCCTCGATAACTGCAACGGAGGGGACGTGGCCTCATACCTAGGCGGAAGGCACGGGCCGCACTATACCAAAGGGGTAGCGGCGGGCGCAAGACGCAGACTGCCGGTGACAAGCCACTCATTTTCGGGGGAAATGCCTGCATACTGCAGCGTTTTCGTATCACCTGGCCAAGCCGCTGCGGGCAACCTTAGACACTCCGGCGCCGTAGCAGCCGGGCACAGACGCACCACTCACGGCTGATTGGATTGCGTCGAGAAGGTGTCACGCCTAAGATGAGTGGTGCTTGAAGTCCTACCTAGGAGCATGAAGAGATGCCGAACATCGGTTGGCAAGAACTCCTCCTCGTCCTCGTCGTTGCCCTAGTCATCTTCGGCCCCAAGCGTTTGCCAGAGCTCGGACGCTCGCTCGGCAAGGGCATCCGCGAGTTCAAGAAGGCGACAAACGAGATCCAAGACCACTTCGACGTCGACCTCGACGACAGCAAGGCCAAGGCCGCCCCGCAGCAGCCGGTCGTGCAAGCCGCTAACCCGGTGGCCCAGCCAACGCAGCCGACGGCCCCAGCCGCCGCAGCTGCTGAGGTCGTCACTGGCGAGCTGGTCAGCGAGGAGACCGACGTACATGCGAGCGGCGGCGCCGCCTGACGCCGCCTGACGCGCCGCCACGGCACGCGTTCATCATGAGCATCGCTCGCCCGGACGATCGCTTAACGCTCGTCGAGCACCTCGAAGAGTTACGGAGTCGGCTCTTCGTCGGCGCGGCGGCGCTCGTCGTCGGGGTCGTCGTGGCAGCTATCTGCAACAAGCTCATCTTCCATCTGTTGCTCCTGCCACTCGATCAGAGCGGCATACCGGCAAGCGCGCGCAAGATGACGACGTTCGGGCCCGCGGAGCCTTTCATGGTGAGCTTCAAGATCTGGGTCTACGCCGGCATCGTGCTCGCCTCGCCGGTTCTGATTTACGAGTTCTGGGCGTTCGTCGCACCGGCCTTCGCGCCAACTGAGAAGAAATATCTGTACCCCATCGTCGCCGCTTGCACCGGGCTCTTCCTGGGTGGAGTCGTGTTCGGCTACCTGCTCGTCTTGCCACGCGGTTTGCAGTTTCTCTTGGGGTTCAACGATAGCTACTTCAACGTGCAAAACCGTGCCACCGACTACCTCACGTTCTCGGCGACTTTCCTACTCGCCTTCGGGGCTGTCTTCGAGATGCCGGTGATCATTGTGTTGGCCACGAGGCTGGGCATCGTGAGCACGAAGTGGCTGCGCAAGAACCGCAAGTACGCGATCCTTGTCAACGCTGTAATCGCGACCGTGGCCACGCCAAGTCAAGACGCCTTCTCTATGCTGGCCATGTTCTTCCCGCTCGTGGCCCTCTATGAAGTCTCCATTGTGGTCGCTCGTGTCGTCGAGCCCAAAGAGCGACTCAACGAGAGCGACGAGGCCAATCTTGGCGGCGGCCCGCCCGACGGAGGAGGGTTCGGCGAAGCACCAGCCTAAGGCGAGCCGGCAAAGTAGCGCCGTGAGGTAGCTCGGCAACAGAGCGCCGTGAGGCGACCCGACACGACAGCCACGTCGCCCAGGATGCGCTACAATCGCGTGACCGCTGACCAACACAGGACCGACAGATGAACCAACAGGACAAGGCTGCGGCCTATACGAGGTACAGCGGACGTACGAACCGACGCCGTCGGCAGGCCAAGCGCGGAAAGATACGCTGGGGCCGCCTCATCGTACTGGTCATCGTGCTCGTCGTCGTCATCCTCATCGCCGGTTTCGTAGGCACGCTGGTCGCGCTCTCGCGCAACTTGCCGAACCTCGACAAGGCGAACAGCTCGCTGCGCGCCCAGACCACGTTCATCTACGATCGTCACGGGCATCCTATCGCTGAGCTGCACGGAGCCACGAACCGTATCGTGGTGACGAGCAACCAGATCCCGCAGGCCATGAAAGATGCCACGGTCGCGATTGAGGACCGGCGCTTCTACCAACACCACGGCATCGACTTCGAGGGCATCATTCGGGCGGCGCTGGCCGACCTCAGGGCAGGCCACGTGGTAGAGGGTGCCAGCACGATCACCGAGCAGTACGTGAAGAACGCCTACGTCGGCGACGAGCAGAGCCTGACGCGCAAGATTCGCGAGGCGATGCTGGCTTGGGAGCTGGAGGATAAGTGGACCAAGGACCAGATCCTCACTCACTACCTCAACGCCGTGTACTACGGCGCCGGCGCCTACGGGGTCCAGGCGGCGGCGCAGACGTACTTTCACAAGAACGTCTGGCAGCTCAACCTCGCACAGTGCGCCTTGCTCGCGGGGCTGCCCAAGTTTCCCAGCCAGTACTCCCCCATCTACGACCCTGGCGTCGTCAAGGCACGCCGCAACCTCGTGCTCGATGAGATGGTGAAGAGTGGCTACATCACGCAGGCCCAAGCCAACAAGGCGGCAGCGAGCAAGCTAGGTGTCTATAAGGAGCCACCCAACAGCGACAAAGGCCAAGCGGCGTACTTCATCGACTACGTGACGAGGCAGTTGATCGCCAAGTACGGCGCGCGTGAGGTTTTCGAGGGTGGCTTGCGCGTCTACACATCGATCGACATGAAGATGCAGCAGTCTGCGATCGACGCGCTGAAAAGCACGCTGCCAAGCGGGCCGGCAGGCGCCCTGGTCTCCATCGATCCGTCCACTGGTTATATACGCGTTATGGTGGCGAGCACGGACTGGAACAAGACGAAGTTCAACCTGGCGTGGCAGGCACGGCGGCAGCCGGGGTCGGCCATGAAACCGTTCGCCCTCGTGGCCGCCGTGGAACAAGGTGCGAACCCGGCGACCACCTACTACGTCTCGCGACCGCTCCACATCGTCATGCCCGGGGCCAACCCACCGGTGTGGGACGTGAGCACCTTCGGCCACACCTACGCCGGACGCATCAACCTGGTGCAGGCGACCCTCGCCTCCGACAACACCGTGTACGCACAGCTCGCCCTCGACCTCGGCGCCGACAAGATCGTTGAGGTCGCCCACCGCATGGGGATCACGAGCCCGCTGCCCGCGGTGCCTTCGATCGTCCTCGGAAGCAATGTCGTCAACCCACTGGAGATGGCCGACGCGTACGCGACGTTAGCGAGCGGCGGCGTCCGCCACCGGCCACAGGCCATCGAACGCGTCGTCTTCCCCGACCACCACGTGGAGAAGACCAAGATCACCGGCACGCGTGTCTTGTCGCAGGGCGTGGCCTACGTAGTGGACAAGATCCTTGAGCAAAACACCTACTCCGGAACGGGCGCTGGCATGCGCGCCTACTACTCTGGCGTGGCTGCCGGCAAGACGGGCACCACTACGAACTCGGCCGACGCCTGGTTCTGCGGCTTCAACCCCCTGCTAGCCACGGCAATCTGGATGGGCTATCCGCAGGCCGAGATCCCGATGCCGGGCGTGCAAGGAGCAACGTACTGCGTGCCGATCTTCGGTAAGTTCTACCAGGCTGTCTTCGGTGGCCAGTCCGTGCCCGACTTCACGCAGCCGGCCGTGATGCCGCTGTTCCACGCTTGGAAGGGCAAGTACTCGCTCATGAGCCCGTCGCCCAGCCCGTCGCCCAGCCCGTCCGGCTCGAAATCGCCCAAACCGAAGCCGACCGTGACCTACACGATCAAGCCGACGGCTTCGCCATCCCCGACGAGCTCCCCAGTGCCGACGCCGAGCAAGACCCCAAAGCCGACGCCTTCCGCGACGAAGTCGTAACGAGGTCGTAACTCGGCCGCGATGCCCTGGCGCGCCGCCGCTCTGAGCGACAACTGCTTACCACGAGCCGTAACGCTCGCTGCCCTTGCGATACTCCTTGAACGGTTCGCCGAGACCGTGGGCAAACGTGAGGATCTTGGCGCTCATCTCCAGGACGCTGGTGAGCTGGTAGGCCTCTTCCAACAAGTGGCCAATCGCGAACGGGCCATGCCCACGCAACATGACGATGTCGTACTCCTTGAGCCACCCGGGCAGCATGGCTGCCACTTCGGCTGAGCCGGCTGTCAGTTCGGCTGCAACCACGGGCACCTTGTGCAACAGGTAGGAGCCTTCCGAGTCGATGGGCACGATCTCGTCGCGCACGAGCGACTGCGCGATGGCGTAGGGCGGGTGCGTGTGAATGATCGCCAAGGCCGCCGTGTGGCGGTAGATCGCGCGGTGCACGCCGATCTCAGTCGAGGCCAGCGCCACGCCCGCATCGTTCTCCTCGAGACCGGTCTCGATGATGTCGCTCGCATGCAAGCGTCCGATCATGGAACCGCGTCGCGTAATGAGGATGCGGTCGCCCATGCGCACGCTCATGTTGCCGCCATGCGAACTGACGACGCCGGCGAGGAAGAGGTCGCGCCCGATATCGCGGAACTGCTCGTACATTAGGCGGCCATCAGCTGGGAGCCGTCGTCTCCAGCCCCAGAGCAGCGAGCTTGGCTGGCCGCGGACGGCCTTGCGCATCCCAGCCGCGTGACGTGTAGTACTCGTCGAGCATCGGCTGCAAATCTACCACTTCTCCCCGCGACGGTCCGGCCTTGACCGGCTCGTCGGTCAGGCGTCGCGGCAGGGTATCGTCGGCGCGCCCGAACCCGGCGCGCAGGTTGAAGAGACGCTCGGCGTTCCAGATACGCTCGCCGATGCGCAGCAGCTCTTGCGACTCGAAAGTTTCGCCCGTCGCCGCTGACAGGAGACGGGCAAAGTAGTCCTCTTTCATGGCGAAGGCGACAAACTTGCAGATCACGAGCGAGTCGAGCACAGCGTTCAGGTCTTGGATGTTGATCAGCAGGCCGGCCTTGCCCAACGTGGCAAAGCGATCGATCATCTTCGGGATACCGAGGATCTCCGGATTGAGCATGTTGGCCCGCAGGTGGCAGCCGCCCCGGTTCGAGGTGGCGAAGCCCAACCCCTGCCCCTTCATGCCGCGCGGGTCGTAGGCGGGCAGCTCGAGGCTCTTGACGCTCATCGACAACTCCGGCCGGCCGTAGCGCTCGGCCAGACGCCGCGAACCGTCGGCCAGCTCGGCTCCGAGACCGTCGCGGTAGGCGATGGCGCGGACGAGCGGAGCGAGCCGCGCGCCATCGCCGAAGCGCGGCCCGTCACGCAAGAGCCCCTCTTCCGTGAGCTCCATCGCACAGGCGATCGTCGCCCCCGTGGTGATCGTATCCAGACCAAGGCGGTTGCACGCGTAGCTTGCCTCCAGGATTTGGGGCAGGTCGCCCACACCGCAGTCGGCCCCGAGCGCCCAGACGGTCTCGTACTCCGGTCCGTCGCCGCTGGCCGTGGAGGTGGCCGTGTGCCGGGCGCAACCGATCGGACACCCCTGACAGGAGGACCGCCGCTTCACGTAGTCGCGCCGCAAGGTCTCGCCAGAGATCGCTTCGGCCGCCTCGAACTGCGACTCGCGGAAGTTGCGCGTCGGAAAGGCGCCCGCCTGGTTCAGCACGTTCACGAGCACGGAGGTGCCGAACTCTGGCAGTGCCTGCGACGTCACCGGATTGGACTTGAGCAGCTTGTTCGCTTCATACACGATGAAGGCGAACCGCTCGGCGTCGGCAGGGCTCGGTTTGAGCCCCTTGGCACCGGCGAGCACGATCGCCTTGAGGTTCTTCGAGCCCATCACGGCGCCCAGACCGCCGCGGGCGATCGACCGCCCGCGGTTGTTGGCGATCGAAGCGAACAGCACGCCGCGCTCGCCCGCCGGCCCGATAACCGCCGCCTCGCAACCGGGATGGAGCTCGCGCAGACGGGCCAAGGTGTCGGGCACTTCACGGCCCCACAGGTCCGCGGCTGGGCGCAGCTCGGCGCGCACGTCGCGGCCGCCGTTCTCGATGAGGAGGTACATCGGCTCCGCACCGCGGCCCTCGACCCACAGGTAGTCGTAGCCGAGGCGCTTCAGAGCCGAACCGAAGGCACCCCCCGAATTGCCGTCGAGGATCGTGCCCGTGAGCGGCGAGCGCGAGCTCACGCTGAAACGGCCCGCCGCCGGCGCCGCCGTGCCGGTCAGTGGCCCCGGCACGAAGATGAGCGGGTTCGCCGGGGAGAGTGGTTCGACCTCGTACAAACCGCGACTGAGCAGTAACCAAGCGCCCAACCCCCGCCCACCCAAGTAGGCGCGTACCACGGCACCGTCGAGGGCCTCGTCGGCAGCCCGACCGGAGGTGACGTCGATGCGCAGGCCACGTCCGTGCCAGCCGATCATCGGTGGGGAACTCGCGGTCATGTTGGCCGCCGGGACACGAAAGAGTGGGCGCGCAGAGAGGGCACGTGTGCCACGAGCGAACGTCGGCTCGCCGTCGCCGAGCAGGTCTGTGCGTGAGGAGGGCGGAGCGCTCCGGTCCTGACAGATACCGCGTTCATGACGAATTCAGTATACAGGAGTGCCGGCGGTGGGCTGGCCTGGGGCGGCGGCGAGCGATCGCTCGCCGCCGCCCCAGGCCAGCCCACCGCCCTCCTCAGCGACCCAGCCTCACTCCTCAGTGGGGCGCTGGCGCCCTCGGCGCACCACTACGAGAGCGATCACAGCTACGACCACCACGACGGCGACGACGATGCCCGCCACGCGACCGGCACTCAAGCCGCTGCCGGCGACCGCCGCCTCCTTGGGCGCCAGGTGCTTGTAGGTGTCGACGTTGTTGTAGTTGTAGAGCACGGCGCCTTGCCACCCAGGAACGTCGGTGGGCGAGTGCGTCCAGCCGGTCCACTTGGCCGTGTTGTAAGCCTCGAGTTGGTAGGGATAGGTCAGGATGATGTACGGCGAGGCCTGATAGAACATCGCCTGCATCTGGTCGGTGATCGCCTTCCGCTGGGCGAAGTCGATCGTCGTCGCCTGCTCCTCGTTGAGCTTCGTGTAGGCGGGATTGGTCCACGAGCAGTCGTTCCAGCCCTCAACCTGTGCCGGCGTGTAGATGCTGAGCATGAAGTAAGGGTCGACGTCCTGCACCCAGTACCAGACGTACATGTCGTAGTTGGGCGCGAAGACCTTGCCGTTGTAGTTGTACTGAGCATCGAGGAGGGCTCCCGGATCCATCACGCTCAGCTTGACGCCCACCCCCACGGCCTTAAACCAGCCGGCGATGAGCTTTGCCGCCGTCTGGTTTTCCGGCGAATCAGTCGTTACGTAGAGGCGCAAGACAATTGGCTTGCCGTGCTTGTCAAGGCGCACACCATCGGGACCCATCTTGTAGCCAGCGGCGTCGAGGAGCGCGTTGGCCTTGGCGGGATCATAGGTGTACTGCTCGCTCTGGGGCGGTGTCCAGGCGTAGGGTGAGTACGGTACAAGGAGAGTCGAGCCGACCTTGGCGTAGCCGTTCATGGCCAGATCGACGACTTTCTGGCGATCCACGGCCCACTCCAGCGCCTGCCTGAACTTCTGATCCAGGAGGACCGGGTTGCCCATCGAGTTGGGGCTGTCGTAGCAGTTGAAGCCCAACTCGGTGAAAAGCCAGCTCGTGCCCTCACTCGTTGTGATACCAGGCACGTTCTTCAGGCTGGCGAACTGTGCCGCCGGCACATTGACGGCGCCGTCGATCGTGCCGTCCCTGAGCTCGTTGGCCATGTTAATCGGGTTGTTATAGGTCTCGAAGATGAGCTCGTCGATCTTGGGCGCGCCGCCCCAGTAGTCCTTGTTCGCCTTAAGCTCGACGTACTCGCCGCTCTTATAGGCGACCACCTGGAACGGCCCCGAGCCGATGATGGGGGGCTTATTCACATAGGAGGTGCCGGCCAGTTTGCCGGGAACCTTGCTCCAAATGTGCTCGGGCAAGATGGGCACGACCATCTGCAGCATGTTGGCCTTCGGCGCCTTGGTCTTGATCACGACCTGCGTATCGCTGATCGCCGTGGCGTGCACGATGCCGTCCGTGTACACGGAGAGGTTCGTCAGGTTGTTGTCGACGATGTAGTTGAAGGTGAACGCCACGTCGCGGGCCGTTAATGGCACTCCGTCCTGCCACTTCACCCCTGGACGAATATCGAACGTCCACGTCTTGCCATCGGACGACACCGACCACTTCGTCGCCAGTTCGGGCGTGGGCTTGAGCGTGGCAGCGTCGAAGCCGACCAGGAAGTCGTAGTTCAGGTGCCAAATCTCGTAGTCGGTACCTTGCATGCCGACGAAGGGATTGAGGTTCTCCGGGTTCTCGGTCCAGCCGATACGAACGACCTTCGCAGTGCCCGCCGACGGGCTCGCGGCAACCGCCATACTGGCGACGGCCGCGGCGAAAGCAACGGTGAGCAGGGCCGCGACGAGCAAGACGAGCAGGCGTCCGCCTCTCACCTTGTGCCCATCTGAGTCAGACGTTACGTTGCCCATGATCCCTCCCGTATAGAGCTTGTCCTTGCCCTCGTGACACCTTACTGCTCCCTGTTTTTCCGCTCGACCCTCTACCACCTCCGCCATCCAGCCCTGTGACTCCGTCGTGCTGGCGCGCGGCGCCGCCGTGCGTCGCACGGCGGCGGCGCGCGCCAACACCTCGCTCATTGCCGATCCAAGGCACCATCCAGTGCCATGTGGTCGAGGCGCAGCGCCGTCTGCGCGTCAACGACAAGCGCGGCCGCCTCGCTGAGCAGCGCCCGCGTCCGCGTCCGGACACGCTCCCTCAGCGTCGTTGCTCCCGCCGCCTGCCAACGCTCATGCACCGACTGGTCGAGCAGACGTGGCTGCCAGAAGCGACGAAAGTGCCGGCGGGTGAACGGCCGCGCCAGGTGTGAACCGCCCGGGCCGACGGCGATGATCTCGTCGAGTTGGAGGGCCTCGTCGTCGACGTCCAGCTCGCCAAGCAGGGCCCGTGCGTAGCCAACCATCTCGTCGCCGAGGACCATCGCCTCCAGAGATCCCTGGAGACCCGATTCGAGGTAGCCCACGTCGTGCAGGAGCGTGGCGCGACTGAGCGCCCCCATCAGCGTCGTCACGCTTAGCTCGAGTGCCCACTGCTCGTCCAGCACCTTACTGTCCGAGCAGCCCGCGTAGGACCACGACGGCAAACCGTAGTAGTAGGCCAGATCGACGGCCGCCTGATCACCCAGCAGGACCCCGGGCGGCAGGTAGGCGTCGACCATCGTCCCCATGTTGAAGACGGCGATACCGGCCCCGTAAACGAACGGCGCCCCGGGTTGAGCAAGCTGGTGCAGCACGAGGCCGGCCAGCACCTCAGCGTTGGCGACGACCGCAACGGCCGCGAGGGAAGCCGGTGCGCTCACGCCCGCCGACGGAGAGGGTGCCAGGATCAACGGCACGCCGAGTTCGGCGCACACGAGCGTCTTGTCGCAGGCCACCTCGTCGAGCATGAGCGGCGGCGAGGACATGGTGAGGCAAGCGAAGCTCTCGGCCTCACCACAGAGCGCCGCCATGGCGCGCATGGTGCGCAGCGAGGCGCCGCCAAAGGGACTCGAAACGACGATGGGCTTGCGCGTCGCCTTGATCATCTCGGCGAACTGCAGCAGGTCGACCGCCTGAGCGTCGACATCCTCGGGTAGGGCCATCGACATGACGAAGTCGATGTTGGCGAGCTTCTCGGCGAGCGCCGCCGCGCGCGCGACGTCGTCTAGACGTGCGCGGCGGCGCTCGCCCGTCTCGACGTCGCATACGTAGAGGCAGTCAGGCCCCGTACCGAAGTACGTGTTTCCGGGCGCCACTACCAGAGGTTCGCTCTCGCCGCCGCGTGGCTTGACGACGCAGCGACCGGCCACCGTCGCCAGCGCCCGCTCTACCAAGGCGCGCGGGATGCGCACGCACGTACCTTCTACCACAGCACCAGCGGCTTCCATAAGCTGGAGAGCGCCAGCGTGCATCATCTTGACCCCAGCCGTCTCGAGCACCTGCAGCGTCGCCTCATGCACCTTGCTGCAAACGGAGGCATCCCACACACGAGCGTGCAGGCTCGCTGGTGACTCTTTCCCCCCTCGTCTCATGTCAGTGGCGTCCTCTCGTGACTGCGGAACCTTTGCCCCTGGCGACTGAACCGCGTCAGCGCCAGACGGACCAAGCCAGTGATGTCTCTAGCCGCCGCCCCCCAGAGACGGACCTAGCGCGATACGCGCGTCAGGTAAGGGCTAGAGAAGAGGGAAGGACGCGGCTGACGGGCCCCGCTCGAAGAAGATCTTGTACCAGATCCCGCCGAAGAACTCACGCCGCCGGGCGCGCACACCGAGGGCGCTTGCGCGCGACGCACTCGCGCGGCGCAGCATCGCCAAAGAGCGCCGAACGTCTTGCGCTGGCCTGCCCATTGTCGCCCCCTGCGGCTCCGTGGACCGACAGGCGTCGATCCACCGCCATTGAAGCCCTCGGGCGGCCCGCTTGTCAATTCAATTGGGCTCAGAGGAAGTCGCGTGGCTCCTGGTGGCGCCACGTGCGCGCAAACCGTTCCCGTTCGGCACCGACCGCCCCTTCGTAGACGCGCACAGAGTTCTCGACAAAGAACGAGCGCGCATCGCACCACATCGTCGCGTGGCTGACCAGGTGAAAGCGCCCCTGTTGGCCACGCACGAGCACCGATTCGATATCGACCGTCACCCGCGCGGAGAGTGGCTCACCCTCGCGCAGGCCGTAACTCACGCGATTCCACTCCTCGCTTTCCCAGCCATTGGGGAGCACGACCTTGCCGCCGTCACGGTAGCGGAAGGTCCACTCGACGCCATCCTCCACCAGGTCGCGGACGTAGCTGCGACCGCCAGGCTTGGCACCGACGGTGACCTCGCCCAAACCTTGCGGAACCAGCGGTGCAGCGAAGTCTGGCAAGGCGTCGTCCTCCGGCCGCAACGGCCGTACGGGGAGGCTGAACTCGCTGGTTTCGGGGATGACCGTCAGGGTGACGGGCTCGGGAGAGGGCCACGCCCACGGCCAGTACGTTGGCGACAGCGCGAGACGCAAGCGGTGGCCAGCCGGGAAAGCGTACGCGGTTGCGTCGAGCGGGATCTCCACCACGTATTCGTGCCCGGGCACAAGTTCGCTCGGCGTCTCGTGACTCTGCCAGTGCGTGAGGTTGAACACCTGCTGCGTGACGAGACGCGAGACGCCGCCCGGCGCCACGTCGTCGAGCCGGGCGGCTACCAGAGCCAGGGGGCGATCAACGGCAAAGCGCAGTGTCAGCTTTGGATGGCCGAGAATCTCCAGACGTTCAGGCAGCGGCGCCGACGTGAAGCACAACGACTGACCTTCGGCGGCACGCTGGTCCGGCGCCGCGTCGCTGGGCTGGCTCTCGGCGCACCAGGCCCCAGCATCGACGCCGCACAGTTGCGCGCCGATGATCCGCAACTTGCCGTCGCCATCGACGCCGTGGGCAGCGGCCGACTGCACGTCACCTTGCGCCACTGCGGCAGGGTCACGCAGCACGCCGTCGGCGCCGAGTCGCAGGCGTAGCGGCTGGATGCGCGGCGAGGGCCAGGTCGGTTCGGCCACCCACCGGCCGGGAAGCTCGTCCATCCACGGTACCGGTGGCGTCGCTTCCTGCATCCAGACACGCAGCATCGGCTCGTCCATGATGCCCGTATCGATCCCCTTCAGCCAGTAATCCCACCAGCGCAACGCCTCTTGCAGATACCCAATACGCGGGCCTGGCGCGGCCAGATGTGGCAGACTGTGCGGCCAGGGACCAATGAGGCCCTTGCGCGGAACAGTTAACCCCTCAAGCAAGCGCAGCACAGCATTGGTGTAGCCGTCGGTCCAGCCGCCGATCGCGTAGACGGGGATCGCGATCGCCGCGTAGTCTTCGCACACCGAGCCGTGCTTCCAGTAGTTGTCGCGCCGCTGGTGGGCAAGCCAGCTGTGAATCCAGGGACGATTAGTGGCCAGACGCTGCTCCCAGAGTTCGCGCCACCGCTCGCCGACGGCCGTCGCGTTCGGCGGCTGGCACTGCCAGTGCAGCATGCACGCACTCCAGTGAAGGAGGTCTGTGGCAAGCAGGCAGCCGCCCTTGTAGTGCACGTCGTCGGCGTAGCGGTCGTCGGTGCTCATGAGGGTGATGATCGCCTTCAGCGCTGGCGGACGACGAGCCGCCATCTGCAGACTGTTGAACCCTCCCCAGGAGATCCCCGTCATGCCGACGTTGCCGTTGCACCACGGCTGCGCCGCGATCCAGGCGATGACCTCGTAAAGGTCGTCCTGTTCCTGGGCAGCGTACTCGTCCTCCAAGGTGCCGTCGGACTCGCCACTGCCGCGCAGATCCACGCGGACACAAGCGTAGCCGTGGGCCGCCCAGTACGGGTGCACGAGAACATCACGGGCGACTGTGCCGTCGCTCAAGCGATAAGGGAGCGCCTCCAGAATGGCGGGCACCGGCTTGACCTCAGCGTCCGCCGGCAACCACATCCGCGCCGCTAGGCGCAGACCGCCGGGTAGCGGAATCCACACGTAGTCAATCTGGCGAACTTCACCCATTAGGCCCCGGAGGCAGTCGAGCTACTTCTCATCATTCATTCATGATGGTGGGCGGGGACTCCTTCCTCGAGTCCCGCGCTACATCTTACAACGGGACCGATGGGCGACCTCCCACGGCAACCTACGAAGAAACCGATGGGCGACCTCCCACGGCAACCTACGACGAGGCCGATGGGCGACCTGCCCGGGAAGCCTGCCAGTCGTCGCGAAGAAGGGCGAACTTGAGCAGGTCTCCGCCGTAGTGATGAGCTACTCCCTCGCTGCGCATACCGAGCTTGCGCAATACGGCGAGCGAGGCGGCGTTGGCCGGATACGCTACGGCCACGACGCGGGAGAGGCCGAGCTCCGTGAAGCCATAGTCGAGCACGGCCGCCGCCGCCTCGCTCGCATAGCCCTTGCCCCACGCAGCCGGTGAGAACAGATAGGTCAGCTCGACCTCTCGGCCGCCCTCCAAGAGCTGGAGACCCGCTTCGCCAATGAGGTCGTCGGCGCCGCGGCGCGTCACCGCCCAGGCCGCGAAACCGTGCCGCTGCTCGTCGCGCATGATCCGTTCCAAGGCATCGCGTGTCTCGTCCGGGGTGAGTGGCACGCCAATGCCCACGTAGCGCATGACGCGCGGATCGCCGTACAGCATGCTCAGTGCGGCGACGTCGTCGGGCACGAAGGAACGAATCAGCAGTCGTGCCGTCAACAGAGGTAGACCGCTCACCGTCCTCGTTCCTGCATCAAGCCTTGCGACGCCGGTCGATGACGCGCACTGCCTTGCCCTCGCTGCGTGCAATGGTGCGCGGTTCTTTCAAGCGGACCTTCACTTGGATGTTCAGCACGCTGTAGAGGCGCTGCTGCACCATGCGCTCGAACTTCTCCAGCTGACCCATCGTCTCGCCGAAGATGTCCTCACCGACCTCGATCCACACCTCGACCACATCGAGGTACCCCTGGCGATCGACGACGATCTGGTAGTGCGGCTCGATCTCGGGGATGCTCATGAGCACCTCCTCGATCTGGCTGGGGAACACGTTCACGCCGCGGATGATGAGCATATCGTCGGTGCGCCCGACGGGCTTGCTCATGCGCGCGAACGTGCGTCCGCAGGCGCACGGCTCGTAGCTCAGGCTACAGAGGTCGCGCGTGCGATAGCGAATGAGCGGTTGAGCGCGCCGAGTGAGCGTGGTCACGACGAGCTCGCCAACCTCGCCCTCCGGCACGTTCGCCAGCGTGTGCGGGTCGATGATCTCCACCAGGTAGTGGTCCTCATTGACGTGCATGCCATCCTTGCAGAGACATTCGAAGGCGACGCCGGGCCCGCCCATCTCGGAGAGCCCGTAGATGTCGAGGGCATCCAGGCCAAGGGCCTGCTCAATCTGCTGGCGCACTTCGTTCGTCCACGGCTCGGCGCCGAAGAAACCGACCCGCAACGGCAGATCCGCGGGCGCGTAGCCGTGGTCGCGGGCGGCTTCGGCCAAATGGAGCGCGTACGAGGGAGTGCAGGCCAGGGCCGTCGCGCCGAAGTCGCGCATCAGTTTGAGCTGGCGTTCAGTGTTGCCGCCTGAGATGGGCAGCACCGTGCAGCCCAAACGCTCGCCGCCGAAGTGCAAGCCGAGGCCGCCGGTGAACAGGCCGTAGCCATACGCATTCTGCAGCAGATCGCCAGGGCCAATGCCCCCTGCGGCCAGCGTGCGCGCGATCAGATCGCCCCAGAGCTCGAGGTCGCCCCGCGAGTAGCCCACGACCGTCGGGTTGCCGGTCGTGCCTGAGGAAGCATGCACGCGCACCACCTCCGTCCGCGGCAGGGCGAACAAGCCAAACGGGTAGTGATCGCGCAAGTCGCCCTTGGTGGTGAAGGGCAAGTCCTGGACGTCGCCGTGACAGCGCACCGCATCGGGCCGAATCCCCGCCTCATCAAGCTTGCGGCGATAGAACGGCACGTTGTCGTAGGCGAGCTGCAAGGTCGCGCGCAAGCGCGCCATTTGCAGCTCGCCCAACTCCCCCGTAGACAGAGTCTCAGCTTCGCGCTGCCAGTACTGCCCACCGACTTTGTCGGCAACGAGGCGGCCAGCTCCCGCGCCGGTGCCGGTCGTCACACTCACAGTTTGCGTACCTCCTCGTCGGACAGCAGTCTGACCCGGCCCTTGAGCAACTCGACAGCCCGGTCGATGTCGCGCAGGGCGAAACAGATGTTTTGCAGGCTAATTGAGTACATGTAGTCGACGCTGATCTCCTGTTCGGCGAGCACATCGAGCACGCGCGCCAGTCCGCCGGGCTCGTCGGGCACAGCGACGCAGACCACCTCGGTCAGGTGCGTCGTAAAGCCCTCCTTGTTGAGCAGGTCGCGAGCCTTCTCCGGCTCGGGCACGATCAAGCGCAAGATGCCGTACTCAGCCGCCTCGGTCGTCGAGAAGCCACGAATGTTGATCCCCGCTTTGCCCAGGATGTCAGTCACCTCGGCCAAGCGCCCACTGCGATTCTCAAGAAACACAGTCAGTTGCGTAACCTTCACTCCCAGACCTCCTCCGCCGTGACGGCGTCGCGCCTGACGGCGTCACGCCCTAGATCGAACGCGCGTCGATTGATCTGCAGGATACGCTCCGGCAGAATTCTCTCAAGGGCAACGTGCCACGCCTCCTCGCTCAACGGCAAAACCGTGCTCGCGGCACCGAGTAACGCCACGTTAGCCGCGCGCAACGTGCCCGCCTGGCGGGCAAGCTCCTCGGCGTCGACCAACAGCACGTGCAGGCCGCGAGCGAGCGCTGCCGCGTGCAGATCGTCGGGATAGGTCCGTTCGCCGCGCAGCACCACTCCAGGCGCAAGGCGCGTTGTGGCGCTCACGACTGCCCCGTCCCGACGCAGGAGATCGAGGGCACGCCGACCTTCGAGCAACTCGGTGGCGATCACAACATCGGCGCGCGGCCCAATCGGCGAGAAGATCTGCCGCCCGAAGCGCACGCTGGCAAGCACGCTGCCACCGCGCTGGGCCATGCCCTTCACCTCGCTGGCCTTAACCGCGTACCCTTCAGCGAGAGCCGCGTTGGCCAGGAGCACACTGGCCAACAGGATCCCCTGGCCGCCCACGCCGACCAACGCGACCGTGGTGCTGGCGCTCACGAGGCGTCTCCGGAGTGCCGCTCCTCGCCACTCACGACCTCAGCTACCTTGAGCGCCCCCCGCTTGCACACCGCCACGCAGACACCGCAGCCGGTGCACTCATCGGTGATGCGCACGCTGTGGGAGTCGACCGCCAGAGCCGGACAACCGAGATCGAGGCACAGCCCGCACAAGGTACAGCGCTCAGCATCGACGACGACTCTCACGCCGCTCGGTTTGGCCTGCAGCACGCACGGCGCCCGGGCCACAAGGACACCGAGCCCCGGCGCGGCCAGCTCATCCTTGAGGGCTGCCTCAACCGCAGCCGTGTCGAACGCGTCGACGGTCTGGCAGCGCACACCGATGCCGGCACAAAGCCGCTCGATATCGAGGTCGGGTCCCTGGCTGCGGTCGAGGTGCACGCCCGTGCCCGGATGACCTTGGTGACCGGTCATCGCCGTGGTGCGGTTATCCAGGACGATCACCAAGCCGTCACTCTCGTTGTAACGCGCGTCGATCAGGGCACTCACGCCAGAGTGGAAGAAAGTCGAGTCGCCGATCACGGCCACGGCAGCCTTGCGTCCGAGAGCCGCGTTCATGCCCGCCATCATCCCGACACTGGCACCCATGTTGAGACAGGTATCGAGCGCCAGGAGCGGCTCCAGAGCGCCCAGCGTGTAGCAGCCGATGTCGCCCATAGCGACAACCTTGCGCTTGCGCAACATGGCGAACACTGCCCGATGCGGGCAGCCGGCACAGAGCACGGGTGGGCGCACCGGCAGGTCGGCGGCCGGTGCGGGCGTCTGCGCCTTGAGCTGCGGTAAGGGAACCGGCCGCCGCCGTTGCCGGTGCGCCGTCGGCGCGTCAAAGACCGCGGCGAGGGCCTCGTGAACGATCTCTTGGTTGAGTTCCCCATCGGCAGGGATGAACTCCTTGCCGATCACAGGAACGCCCAGAGCACGCACTTGCTCCTCGAGGAAGGGATCGAGCTCCTCCACGACGGCAACCTTGCTCACCGAGGCGTAGAGGGCGGCGACTTTCTCCTGCGGCAAGGGGAACGACATGCCCAGCTTGAGGAACCACGCTTTGGGAAAGGCCTCGCGGGCGTACTGGTAGGCCACGCCGGAGGTAATGATGCCGTAGTCGGCGGTACCGGCTTCGATGAAGTTGAGCGGGGTGGTCTCCGCGCGCGCGCGCAACCGGCTGAGGCGCTCCAGGGCGCGCCGGTTGCGCGCGCGCGCGTAGCCGGGCACCATCACGTACTTGGCGATGTCGCGCTGGAAATCACGCTGCGGCACAGCGATCGGCGGCCGCTCGAGCACC